>VYLF01000037.1_pt1 | contig 83645 bp, 65 predicted proteins | sample 5114371 | NCBI WGS metagenome assembly VYLF01 (sample SAMN12291773, study PRJNA351875) | freshwater metagenome | isolation source: freshwater lake | place: USA: Michigan, Kent Lake | collected 2013-08-15 | reverse complement strand
CCTCCAACCTCCCCCCATCCCACAACTTCCCCGCCCCCTCCCCAGCCACAACCCTCCTAACCCGAGCCGGCGCAGCCTAACACGCCCCTTCTTTCCTCCATTGCCTATTGCCTATTGCCTATTGCCCAGTGCCTAGTGCCCTCTTCCCCACATTTGGTCCCCCCAACTTGACGTCCGGCCTCCGACACGCGACACTGCTAGCCCCCCGCACGGCCGGCTTCGGCATCCCTACCGTCCCGGTGTGCGTACGGGTGTTCTCGGAGGCTCCTCGCACACGCGTCGGGCACCCGACGTGTCGGACCAGCCGACACGCACTCCGCAGATCAGGTCCAGAGTCGTTTGAACGATTGGAGCAACCGAATGGCCGGTCGCAGCAGCACGAGCATCGGAGTCGGGATCGCCTTGACGGTCCTCTCCCTCCTCACCCTCACTCTCTTTGTCTTCACCACCGTCTTCTTCGGGAAGTACAAGGATAAGGACCGCCAGGTTCAGGACCTCCAGCGCGACGCCACCGAAGTCGTCACCGCCGCGGAACGCAACCGCGACGACATCCGCGGGCTCATGCAGGCCGCCAAGGACAACCGCAAGTCCCTCGTCGCCTTCCTCGCCGACAACCAGGGCGACGTGATGGAGAAGGTCACCGGCGTCCGCCGCGATGCCCTCACCCAGCTCCAGCAGAAGCTCGAAGGCGTCCCCGGTGCCGACAACGGCACCATGCTCGCCGCCATCAAGTCCCTCCAGTCAGAGAACGGCAACCTCAAGGCCCAGCTCGCTCAGGCCGAGGCCGCGCGCCAGACCGCCGTCACCGACCTCTCCAACGAGAGCGCCCGCATCGCCTCCATCATGGAAGGCCACCAGAACACCGTTGATAGCATCAACAAGGACGTCAAGTCCTACCAGGGCGAGCACGAGGCCTACGTCGAGAAGAACGAAGACTACAAGAAGCGCGTCGACGAGCAGCTCTCCACCACCAAGTCCGAGTTCGCCGAGAAAGAGCGCCGCCTCACCGACCAGATCACCAGCCTCACCGAGGCCAACCTCATCCTCCAGTCCCAGATCGACGCCATGCGCGGCCGCCGCAACGCCGAACGCTTCCGCGGCGACGACGAGGAAGCCCTCGTCGACGGCGAAGTCATCGGCGCCGAAGGCAGCGAAGGCCGCGTCTACGTCAACCTCGGCCGCAACCAGAAGATCGTCCTGGGCATGACCTTCACCGTCTACGCCGACAAGTCCGCCATCCGCCCCGACGAGGAAGGCAACTACGCCCCCGGCAAGGCCACCGTCGAAGTCATCAGCGTCAACGACAACAACTCCGCCTGCCGTATCACCTCCTCCTCTCGCGGCAACCCGATCGTCCGCGGCGATGTCATCGCCAACGCGGTCTACGACCCCCGCAAGACCTACAAGTTCGTCGTCATCGGCAACTTCGACGTCAACCGCGACGGCATCGCCACCCCGCTCGAGCGTCAGGACATGGTCTCCCTCATCGAGTCTTGGGGCGGCTCGGTCGTCGATAGCCTCACCGGCGATGTCGACTTCCTCGTCCTCGGCGAGCAGCCCATCCTCCGCCCCCAGCCCCCGGCCGACGCCCCCCTCGAAGTCGTCCTCGCTCACCAGGAAGAGAAGAAGGAAGTCGACCGCTACCAGGCCCTCTACAAGCAGGCCACCTCCACCAGCGTCCCCACGCTCTCCGAGAACCGCCTCTACACCCTGATCGGCAAGACCCCCGCCGCCCTCGCCCGCTAAGCCTCCCTCCATCCTCGTACGATCACGGCCCGGACCACTTGGTCCGGGCCTTTTCACAAAGTCTCCTATGGGCAAAAAGCGAACCCCAGTTCTCCTCCAACGCCCGCTCGCCGCGGCAATTCGCACCGCCCTCGCGATGCCCCTCCTCCTCGGCCCCGATGCCGCCGTCGCCGGGGCTCGCGCCCTCGCCCGCACCTGGGCCACCTCCCCACTCAACCACAAACGCTTCCCCCGCGCCACCCGCCACATCCGCGAGGCCTTCCCCACCCGCTCCGAAGAGTGGATCCGCCAGACCGCCATCAGCTCCTACGAACACCTCTTCGCCCTCGGCATCGAACTCGGCTACACGCCGCGACTCCTCACCGAGGAAGGCTTCACGCGCCACCTCTTCTTCGATGACCTGCGCCCGGGCCTGCAGAAACTCCTCGGCAACCGCCCGTGCATCCTCATCACCGGCCACTGCGGCAACTGGGAGCTCATCGGCTACGCGATCGCGATGCTCGGCTTCCCTCTCGCCGCGGTCTATCGCCCGCTCGATCTCAAACCCCTCGACGAGTGGGTCCGCGACATGCGCGCGCGGCGCGGGCTCACGCTGGTCTCCAAGTTCGGCGCGATGCGGGCGCTCCCGCCCGTGCTCGAAGCCAAGTACCCCGTCGGCCTCGTCGCGGATCAGTCCGGCGGCGACCGCGGGATGTTCGTGCCGTTCTTCGGCCGCCTCACGTCGACGTACAAGTCCATCGGCCTCCTCGCCATGCAGACCGGCGCGGTCCTGGTCTGCGGCACGGCCCGCCGCCTGCGTCCGGACGAAGCCCCCGCCCCCGGCGCGCTGCGGACCGGCTTCGGCTCCTTCGGCCCGCCGTCGATGCGGTACGCCATCGAGCTGACCGACGTCTTCGGCCCCGAGGACTGGGAATCTCAGCCCGACCCGCTGTTCTACCTGACCGCGCGTTATCGGCTCGCCATGGAGCGGATGATCCGGCGGGCCCCCGAGCAGTACCTCTGGATGCACCGCATGTGGCGCGCCCGCGCCGGGCACGAGCGGCACGGGAAACCCTTCCCCCCCGCGCTCCGCGACAAGCTCCTCGCCCTCCCGTGGCTGACCGCGGCAGACGTGGACGCAATCGTGGAACGCAGCGCCCGGGATGCCGCGGCAGTCGCCAACGGCGAGGAACTCTGACGAAAGCGAACCGCGTGCGCCGGCAATCCGTATGACTGAGCAGGCCGGTACAGTTCCGAGGCCCCGCCCGGAAAGGACGAACATGGTGAGCAACTCCCCCGAACCAGCCGCGCAAGACGAAGGAGGCGACGACGCCGGGATCCTGGCGGACGTGAAGGTGCTGATCGTGGACGACGACCGGGACATCCTCGAGTCGTTCGAGGCGGCGTTCCAGTCGGAGGGCGCGCTGACGCAGACCTGCTCGGACGGGAACGAGGCGGTGCGGATCTGTCGCGAGGACCCGCCGGACCTCGTCATCCTGGACATGATGCTGCCGAAGCGGTCGGGGTTCTTGGTGCTGGAGAAGATCAAGGGCTTCGACGACAGCCCGCTCGTCATCATGGTGACGGCAAACGAGGGCAAGCGGCACCAGGCGTTCGCCGAGGGGTACGGGGTGGACCGGTACCTGCTGAAGCCGGTGCCACTCCGGAAACTGCTGGAGACGGCGGCGGAACTCCTGGAGGCCGAGACCGAGGAGGACGATTCGGGGCCGTCGGGCTCCTAGAGTCCGGCATGGCCCGCAAGCGTCGTCAGGTTGTGCTGCTGAGTTCGGAATCGGACGGGAACGCCACATTGGGGCGGATTGAGGCGGTGCGGGCGAAGCTCGCAGACTTCAACACGTCGCTGGACGGCGGGCCGGCCAAGATGACGGGGACCGAGTTTCTGTACGGTCCCGGGTTTCTGGTCGAGTTGCCGACCGGGCAGGACGATGTGAAGCAGGCGATCATCACGGTGCAGGACGACGAGATCGGGCTGCCGGTGCTGTTTCGCATGTGCCGCGCCCTGGGCTGGAAGATGCTGGACATGGAGAGCGGCCGGGTCTTTGGGTGAACAGGCCGCGAGGGAGCAGGAAGACATGCCGACCTACGTGTACGAAGTGCTGGACAAGAAGGGGCAGCCCACGGGGGAGACCTTCGAGATTGTTCAGTCGATGAAGGAAGACTCGCTGACGAAGCACCCGAAGACGGGCGCACCGGTGAGGCGAGCGGTGGTGGCGCCGAACATCGCGGGCAAATGGTCGGACATCAAGGGCAAGTCGGCGCTGTCGAACAAGAACCTCGAGCGGATGGGGTTCACCAAGTACGAGCGCAAGGGCAACGGGTACATGGAGCGGGTGGCGGGGAAAGAAGGTCCGCGGGAGCTGCGCGCGGACTGAGGGGTAGGAGCAGAATCCCATTCAACGCCGCGAGCCGTTGCGCTCGAGCAGCACGCTGTCGAGCGTGCACCCGGTGCCGGGCATCACGCCCATGCCGGAGTTGTCAGCAGCCATGACATCCTCGACGCGGCTGCCGACGGCCTGGGAGACGTCCACCCCGTGGCCACCCCACCCACGAACGATCCCCGCGCGGATGACGATGTTGCAGCGGGCCCCGCTGACCTCCACGCCCGACACCGTCGCACCATCGCCCACCAGCGAGTGGCCGGCCAGATCGAGCACAACGTCGTCGGCCTCGATGCGGACCGCGGCCCGGCCACGCTCGGCGCGGACGTCCTCGGTGCAGATGTACCGGCCCGGCTCGCGGATGACGTGGAGCGCGTCCTTATCGCCGGCCACGAGACCAAGCGTGGTGGAGCCGCTCAGGAGTTGGCTGATCGAAGGGCGGACGGTGGCGGTGGGGCTGAGTTTCATGACCGGGGGGTTCCTTGCTGGACGGACCGTTGCGGCCCGTACCGATCCGTGCGAGAATGGCGGGAACCTTGGCGAAGCAGAAAACGGATTTTGTTCCAACACCCACCATGTCGCACGAACACCAACCAAAGCCCGATCCCGCTGTCACGCTCCTCCTGGAGCAAGTCGCGGCGGGGGACTCTCGTGCCGCGGGTGAGTTGCTCCCGTTGGTGTACGACGAACTGCGGAAGCTCGCGGGCTCGCGGCTGGCGAAGGAGCGGGCGAACATGACGCTACAGCCGACCGCGCTGGTGCACGAGGCGTACATGAGGCTGGTGGGCAGCGCGGACGTGCGGTGGAACGGGCGGGGGCACTTCTTCGGTGCCGCGGCGCTGGCGATGCGACGAATCTTGGTGGAGCGTGCGCGGCAGCGGGCGCAGATCAAGCGGGGCGGCGGTCTGGGGCGGGTTGACCTGACGCAGGACGTGGTGGCGACGGAGGAGCCCGACGCGACGGAGATGCTCGCGTTGGATGATGCGCTGGACCGCTTGAAGGAGTACGACCCGCGCAAGGCGGAGATCGTGATGCTGCGGTTCTTCTCGGGACTGACGGTGGAGGAAGTGGGCGCGTCTTTGGGGCTGTCGGTGTCGCAGGTCAAGACCGACTGGGCTTACGCGAGGGCGTGGCTGCACCGCGAGCTGTTCAAGGGCGCGGCAACCGGCGACGGAGCTTAGTGAGTGACGCCTGAACGCCAACGCATGGCGGAGAGCATCTTCGCGGAGGCGCTCGAGCGTTCGCCCGCCGAGCGCGGCGCGTTCGTGCGCGAGCGGTGCGGGTCAGACGTTGAGTTGCTGCGCGAGGTCGGGAGCTTGCTTGAGTTCGCGGCGGAGGGCGATGGCCCTCTTGAACGCATCAGGCCGCTGGAGGAGATCGCGCGGGTGGTGCCGGTTCATGATGGGGCGGCGACGCAGGCCCACCCGCGCAAGGTTGGGCATTACCACGTGCGCGAGGTTCTGGGCGAGGGCGGGATGGGCGTGGTGTTCCTCGCGGAACAGGAGCGGCCGAAGCGGACCGTTGCGCTGAAGGTGATTCGGCCGGGGCAGGTCTCGCCTTCCATTCTGCGGCGGTTCGAGCACGAGGCGGAGCTTCTCGGGCGGTTGCAGCACCCGGGGATCGCGCAGATCTTCGAGGCCGGGACCGCGGACGCGGGGAGCGGGCCGCAGCCCTTCTTTGCGATGGAGCTGGTGAACGGCCGGCCGCTCACGGTGTTCGCGCGGGAGAAGGGGCTGGACACGCGGGCGCGGCTGGAGTTGGTGCGGAAGCTCTGCGACGCGGTGGAGCATGCGCACCGGCGCGGGGTCATTCATCGAGATCTGAAGCCGGCGAACGTGCTGGTGGATGAGACGGGGCAGCCGAAGATTCTGGACTTTGGGGTCGCGCGGGCGAGCGAGTCTGATCTTGGGGTTTCGATGTTGCGCACGACGGTGGGACAACTGGTGGGAACGCTGCCGTACATGAGTCCCGAGCAGGTTGCGGGGAACCCCGACGAGATCGACACGCGGTGCGACGTGTACGCGCTGGGCGTGGTGCTGTACGAGCTGTTGGCGGGGCGGCTGCCGCACGAGTTGGGTTCGATGAGCTTGCCCGAGGCGGTGAGGACGATCCGCGATGAGGAGCCCGCGCCGCTGGAGCGGGTTGTTCCGGCGTGCCGCGGCGATCTGTCGATCATCACGGCGCGGGCGATGTCGAAGGATCGCGAGCGGCGGTACCAGAGTGCTTCGGAGCTTGGGGCGGAGCTCGAGCGGCATCTGACGGGGCATCCGATTGAGGCGCGACGGGACTCGGCGCTGTATGTGCTGGGGCGACAGGTGCGGCGGCATCGGGCCGCGACGGCGGCTGCCGCGGCGTTCGTGGTGTTGCTGGCGGGGGCGACGGCGGTCTCGGTGGATCTTGCGAGGAAGGCGCGGCGGGCGAACGAGCAGCTCTCGGGCGCGCTGGCGCGGGAGGGGAAGCAGAGCGAGGTGTTGCGTGCGGAGTTGATGACGAGCAACATCGAGCGGGGGAAGTTGATGGGGCAGCGGGGCGATGCCGCGGGGGCGGAGGCGGTGCTGTGGCGGGAGTGGGCGAAGGAGCCGGAGGCGGCGCAGACCGCGTGGGCGCTGCGGGAGTTGTACTCGCGGTTTCCGAGTGTCGCGGCGAAGCGGGCGGGGCCGGCGACGCATCTGCTTGCGGTGGATGGACGCGGCGAGCGGGTAGCGTTCAACGCGGAGGTGGGGCGAGAGACACCGATCGAGGTGTGGAGCGCGGACTTGGAGACGCGGATCTGTAGCATTCCTTCGCCGAAGGACACGCCGCAGGTGTTGACGCTTTCGCCGGATGGATCGCTGCTGGTGATGGGGCACTTTGGCGGGGTTGTTGGGTTATGGGACGTGGAGCGAGGGGTGCTGGTGAGGGAGCTAACGCGGCATGCGGGGCCGGTGCGGGGCGCGGTGTTTACGCCGGATGGAGCGATGCTCGCGACGGGGTCGGAGGACGGGCGGGTGGTGGTTCACCGGGTGAGTGACGGGCAGGCAACGGCGGAGGCCATGCTTGACGGCGGACTCGGGGCGATGGCGATGAGTCCGGACGGGAGCGGACTGCTGTGCGTGACGAGATCGAAGCGGATTGCGCTGCTGGATCTGTCGGGGGAAGTGCTGAGGACGGCGGAGCTTCCGGGCCAGCAGGTGCCGACGATGGTCGCGGTGCATCCGAGCGGAAGCTCGGTGGTGGTGGCGGACAACGCGAGCCCGTCGCGGTTGACGGTGGTGGACCTGCCGTTGCTTGACGGTGTGCGGACGGTGCAACTGCCGCAGGATGTGCGGGACATCTGTTTCATCAACGGGGGTCGGTCGCTGGCGGTGAGTCAACGGGGGATCGAGGTCTTGAGCTACCCGGATCTGGAGCACGAGCGGTTTGAGTTCGTTGATCGCACCGCGTGGCATCGCGCGAGGCCGGTGAGCGGGGGCCGGTATGTGTCGGTGTCGACGGCGCGGCATGCGCGGCTCTTCGACACGGACCAGGCTTCGTTCGTGCACCATGTGTCGCGGCCGAATGCGTTCCCTTCGCGTGTGCGATTCAGCCCGGATGGGTCGGTGCTTGCGGTGCACGGGGGCGCGACGGTGTTGCTGCTGGATGGGCATGATCTGTCGCTGTTGGCGGAGCTTGAGGGAACGCGCGACCATAGCCGGATGTGGAGTTCGGTCGTGTTCAGTCCGGACGGTGGGACGGTGGCGTTCAGCGCGGGGCGGGGCGAGGTGGCCCTTACTGATCTTCGCACGGGCTCCACGAGTACCTTCGCTGCGCACGCCGAGCGCGTGTACACGATCGCGTTCAGCCCGGATGGTTCGCTTCTCGCCACGGCCTGCGGGCGTGGGGAGTTGAAGCTGTGGAAGCTGGGTGGCGAGCCTGCGCTCGTGACGGAGAAGAAGGTCGATCAGTTTGCCTCGGCGGTCGAGTTTTCGGCGTCGGGGGAGTTGTTGCTGGTGCTGCAGGCGTTTGGGGCGATGATCGAGTGCGCGGTGCCGACGCTGGAGGTTGTGCGGCGGGTGGAGCGGGCGGGGGGATTCGCGGCGGACGTGAGCCCGGATGGTGCATCGGTCGCGATCTCGCGTTGGAAGGGGGCGGCGGAGATCGTGGCGTGGCCGGGTGGCGGTGAGCCGCGGGCGATCGGGGAGGGCGCGGCGCGCACGGGCGGTGTGCGGTTTAGCGGGCGGGGGGAGTTGCTCGCGACGGCGGGGTTTGACGGCGCGGTCCGACTGTGGGACGCGAAGAGCGGGATCTGCTTGTTCACGCGGGACGGGGAAGCCTCGTCGCTCGCGGACGTGGCGTTTGCACCGGATGACTCACGGCTTGCGTGGGTGGGTGAATCTGCGGGCGTCTTTTTGATGGATCTGACGGCGATGGAGCCGCGGCTGGCGCGGCACGCGGCGGTGTTCGTTACGGAGTTGGAGGATGGGGGGAGTTCGGCGCGCGGGGCTGTGGTGCGGGGTTGGGGCGTAGGGGCGGCGCGACCATCTGGGGATGGTGAGACGACGGCGCGGGGTGTGCGTGCGTGGGGTGGGGGCGCGGTGCGCGTGAACGGGGATTTCGACGCGGGTGGTGATGTTGACGGTGACTGACATGGGACTTCGTGAGCGATCAGACGATGAGCGACGGGAGCTTCAACGGCCGGCTGCGCGACGAGTGCATGGACGTCGAAGCGTTCTACAGCCTGGCGGAGGCGAAGGTGGTGATCGAGGACTATCGGCGATACTACCGCGATCAGCGGCCGCACAGCTCGCTGGGCTATCGCACGCCGAAGGCGTTCATCGCGCAACTCGCCGCGGCAACTGGCGTCACGGGGGCACGCGAGGCGAACACGGAGAACCGGGTTGATGGAGAGGAAGACGCGGCCCCTCTTCCTCTCCACACCTCACCATCTGCCCCCCTCCAGGCCAAGCCAGCGGCCTGCGTGGGGATGACGTGGTACGGAACGGTCAGGTCATTCGCGGCGGTTCGGGAATGCAGGCTGGTCAACTCCTTTCCCCGTGCTGTTGTAGCACGGGTCGGTTTGTGTCAACGGAACGTGGGACGGGTCAAACATTCGCTCATTATGTATACCTATCGCGAGTCGCCGATTACGACCAAGTCGGCGGCGAGGGACTGAAAGCTCGATTTGGCGGCAACCAGTAGCGAATCGAGCTGCTTGACTGTTCTTGAACTTCGAAGGTCGCTAGCGGTACGAGCCGCCGAGACTGCCCTTCGCGTGGCTCGCGGCTGCACGATCACAACACGGCGGTGACACTTGGTTCCATACCTGCGCAGTTCTGTGAGCATGTCGGCACGCGTCCTTTGAACATTGCCGTACCAAACGGCATTCATTATTTTGTCCTGCAAGAAATTGACAAAGCCGTCGGCGGTATTCAATGCGTCCAGGTAGTGAAGATTTTTCAATGCCTGAGCGACCACAAGCTCATAATCTCCGAGCGACAGCGCTCGATTTGGAGTGGTTGAGGAACTTCCTTTGACATGAATAAGCGTTAGCTCCGGCTCCGAATCGACCATGTCAAAATGAATGAAGTCGGCGATCTCCATCGACCCATCGTTGCAGGCTAACCAGCCAGACACGATTGCACCCGTCGCCAACGACCGTGTCCAACGAGTTTTCACCCAACAGAAAAGCGAGTCTTGTTGGCCGATGGTCGCATGGCCGAGCGGCGACGGCTTCTCCTTCGATACGTCAAAGCCATTAAAATCTACCCACTTATACGAGAACGGAAGATCTCTCAACTTCGTGCCGACGATTGATTCGCCGACAAGAGTGTGTCCCGACCCGTACCACACTCGCAGCCACTCGGGTCTCTGTCTCAACATGTCACAGGCTTGATCGTGCAGCTCTTGTGCGTCGGCCGGACAACTCACCGAGCTCACCTCCCAAGAAATGCGCGAGGGACGGGTTACATCCAACTCCACCCGTACGTCACCGAGCGAGATCATGCCTCCGGTGCCATTGGGTAAACTGAGTGCCGCTTGAAAGTTCGTGTCCACGTATCCCGTGACATCGAATTTGAGAAGCGACCATCGCTCCGCCCAAGTTCGCTCCGTTGGATCGAGTTCGGTTTGTAGCAAAACGTCTGGAATCACCGCGGCCTCGAAAGCGTCCCCGACGACCGCCATCGTTGCACCATCGAGCACGGGTGAAGCCAGCGCGGGAAGAGGATTGGCAACAGGGGTGTTAACTGCTCCAACAAGATCGAGAAGGAGATTGATATCGGCACAGAACGCTGTAAAGCTCGTGCTGGCTCCCGCCCATATTTGACCCTTTCGAGGCGAGGTTCCCACCGGCTGGCGATAAGCGTTGTTGGGCAGTTCGCTAACCGCCGCTGACAGGCAAAAGCATTGATCTCCCAAAGGATCGATAGCAAACTGCAGGTCGGTACCGCCAAGAGTCTTTGAATCCGCTCGCGTAGATGTCCGACGCTGGGTGCTTGCCATCCACAACGTCTTGGTCCGTCCCCGAACGAAGGCGGCGTTCAGAACGGCTGCCGGTACCAGCGAGAGTGATCCCAGTGACGTTCCATCAGCCTGGTTGACTGATTGAAGTACTCGATCTCGGACTCGGCTGTCGGAGGCCAGCAGAAACACAAACTCTCCCCGTTTCCCAACAATTACCACATGCCACTCTCGGTCGGTGAGCTCGTCGGTGACCAGCCAAGACGGATGACGATCTACAGCATAGTGGAAAAACGAGATGCGAAGTCCGTCGTGGACTGCCGGTGGCGATGGAGTGGCAGCTTGCACGACACTATTCAGGCCCTGTGCCAACACGCGCAATTCTGCGATAGCAGCAGGCATTCGCCAACGAGTTGGAGCGCGACAGAGCAAGACAGACTTGTAGGGTGCTAAATCCTGAATCGTGACTGGCATTGTGAACCCCCTCGCCTAATCAGATCTATCTGATTAAGCGTAAAGACTGTTCTGCCACTTTTACTTGCTGACGAAAGACGAAGGCCCAACCAGCTACAGTGAACTACTTAATTCTTAAAGACCCTCCAAAGCGATAATATCACGTTTGGTTTGTTCCAATACTGCCGTAAAGCAATCACTGCAAAAGCGGCGCGTAGCACCAAACGGCTTGCCGGGTTGCGGTACATCGAAGCACATTGTTCCTTTGGGAATGATGGAATCGCATCGGCTGCACGGAGTTGCTCTTCCACACTCTGCCTTTTCAGGACGACCCAGCGATGAACCGATAAGCGATGGCGTTTTACCCTTGGGCATTTTGCACCTTTTTCACCTGACGAACGAGTGCGTCAAGAACCTCCGGCAACAGCGCCATTGCTTCCGTGAACTCTTCCGTCGACCACTCGGATCTCTTTTTGTCGTTCCTTAGTGTTTTCGAGAGATTCTCGTTAACCATTTGGAATGCGGCAACAAAATTGGTTCGTGCTCCAATGCCCGGCATCAGCTTAAACGGAAGCTCGACCCCTTCTGGTCTAAGGTCGGTGCGATTCAACAGTAGCTTGGCGGTTCGTTTCGATTCTTCGTCGAGACGTTTACGAGCTTCTGCCCACTGCTTTGCTGGAATGACGCTAAACGCACCTGAAGCCGGTACAATTGATCGCTGTGCGGTCCGCTTGCGACTCTGTTCCACGACTTGATTCGCGAGGCTCGAATCAAGACCCAAAGCCTCCAATTTTTTCTCCAAGTCATGTGCAATGTCGGTGTCTTCTGCGGACGAAAAATCTTCTTCGAATAGCCGATCAACGATTTCGCTCCGCACGACCATGTCCTCATGGAGCTTCATCCTGGCTTTGCCTTCTAGAACGTCGCGGGGCGGATCGGGTTCCTTCCCGCCTGTGACTTCCTCCCAGAATTTGTGGTCGTCCTTCTCGAACTGCTTGAACTGCTGGAGCATTGTGTCCAGGTTCATGCCTGCGTGCGTGACAATGTGACCGTAGTTGTCGGGGTGCATCGGATCGTTCTGAACAATCACGCGCAGAATGCGGCCAACGAACTGAATGTAAGGCGACAACGTACGGAATGGCCGAAAAATGGCCGCAACGCTCAACTTTGGATGATCGAATCCTTCGCCCAGCATTTGCACCTGGACAATACAATCTAGCGTTCCGTTAAACAGGGAAGCCAACACCGCATCTTTTTCTTCATCTTCCAGATTACTGTGGATGATCGCTGTTTCGTATCCCCTTTCCTTGTACAAGGAGCGGATTTGCTGAGCATGGTTGATGGAGCAAGCGACAGCAATCAGTTGATGCTTGGTGCCAGACAGTCGAAGCTGTTCAAGCTTTTCCAAACTGTTATCGACAATGGAGACGTTGCACGGTTGCGATAGAGCAACGCCACGGCTAAACCACTCCTCCTCTTTCATCTTGAGAACTTGCTCAAGCGTGAACGTGCGTTCCTCGCCCTTCAAAGTGAAGGTCAGTTCGGTAGGCGCGACATAGCTGGCCTTTAGCTTTTTGATATAGCCCTTGATGCTGGCACTCTTAAAGGGGTATCGGAAAATGAGCTCGCCGTCCAACTCTTGACGATCGCTTCGGAATGGCGTGGCGGTAAGGTTCGCCACTTTAGCTTTGGGAAACTTCTCGAACACTCGCTTCCAACTTGCAGCGGCACCGTGATGTGCTTCGTCAACGATGATTAAATCAAAGAACTCCTCCGGAAAACGTGTAAGCCACTTATCGATGTTGGTGCCGAGTTGCTGGATGTTTGTCAGCACGATGTGCGATTTGGTGCAGACTGACAGATTGCCACTGTCGAGTGTGCAAACATATGGGCCGCTAGCCATGGCGGCGTCATCAAGCACGCTCATGCGACGCCAAAAGCATTTTTGCTTGTTGGTGATGTCCATTGTCCGGTAGAGTTCATCTTTGATCGTGATGTTTGGAGCGATGATCAACACCCGGCCCGCTGCACTTCCAAAGGGAAGAATGGCTGCAAGTCCAGATTTCCCGCATCCTACAGGAAGCTGAATAAGCGCTCGTGTACCGCCGCCTTGGAAGAACTCCAGTGCGCGAGCATAAGCGTCGCGTTGTGGATCTCGCAGATTGGGATTCAGCTCGATGTTGGCCGGGGTGTCGCGGAAGAAGTCTTCAAGGGGGCGATTGCTTTTCATCCAGGCCGTCAAGTCATTGCGGCTGTAGGTCCACTTTTTACCGACACGCTTAGCCGGAATGCGACCCTCTCGCGTCAGCTCGTAGAGTTTTGTCTTTCCTAGGCCCAAAAACTCGGCCGCTTCGTCTGTGCTTAACCAATCCGTCTTCATGGCACAACGATAGCAAACGATACCAAACGATGTCAAGTGGCATCTTCCGGGGGGGGAGGGGGGGGGGTACGACGGGTGGAGCGATGCTCAGAGCAGCATCGCTCCACCCGTCGTTGCATGCGTGGGCGCCTCTGGGGCGAAGAGGGCGGCGTTCGATGTGCAGACGTTTCCCAGGGCTCGCGCCCTGGGCTTGCGCCTGTCCGCACCGTTGGTGCTCGCGGTTGGTGTGGGGGAGGGTGATTAGGAGCCATTGAAACTGCTTCGGTTTCGATGCGGGGAGGCGCGGTGATGACGCGTGGCGCGAGTACGCCTGAAGGCGAACGAGACTGGAAGCCCGTTGAAACGGGCTGAAGAGGCAGAGAGAGAAGGGGGGTGCGTATGGCTGCGATACCACCGCTGAAGCGGTGGCCTACAAGCGAGCAAGCCCGCTGAAGCGGGCTGAAGGGGCAGAGAGAGAAGGGGGGTGCGCATGGCTGCGATACCACCGCTGAAGCGGTGGCCTACGAGCAAGCAAGCCCGCTGAAGCGGGCTGAAGAGGCAGAGAGAGAAGGGGGGTGCGTATGGCTGCGATACCACCGCTGAAGCGGTGGCCTACGAGCAAGCAAGCCCGCTGAAGCGGGCTGAAGAGGCGGGTGGGTTGCTGGATCGTTCGGGTGCTGTGGGCGGTGTGATCAACACGGACAGCGGCAGGAATGCCGCTGAGACCCAGCGGCTCGAAAGCCGCTGCCACCCCCGAAGCGGGTTGTCGTAGCAACGGGGTGGCGCGGAGGGTGTGTGGGCCGTTCATCCATCGTGCGCACAACGAAGACGCGACTGAAAGTCGCGGCGACCCAGCGGTCTGGAGACCGCTGCCACGCGCCGCGGGGTGTCGTGGCATCGGATGGGGGGCGTGTGTGGGGGTTGGGGGGTCAGCGGACGGGTTCGCCGTCGAGGGAGTAGAACTCGGGGTCGGGGAGGCGTTGGCCTTTGATCTGTTCGAGGATGGTGGCTTTGTCGCCGACGAGCACGAGGACGGCGTGGTTCATCTGGATTGCTGCGTTGGCGGTTTCGTTGAGTTCCTTCTCGTCGATGCGTCCGATCATGCCGAGGTCGCGGGCGAAGAGTTCGAAGTCGAGGCCGGCGTCGAGGCGCTCACCGATGGCGTCGAGCATGCCACTGAGGGAGGAGAAGTCGCGGACGGTGTCGTTGCGGAAGGTTTCGCGGGCTTTGGCGGCTTCGGCGGTGGAGATGTCGCCGGCGCGGATGCGGTTGAGTTCGGCGAAGAACTCTTCGAGGGCGCGGCCGGTGGTATCGGCGGCGACGCTGGCGCCGGCGGTGAAGGAGCCGGTGGAGGGCCACATGTTGAAGCTGGAGCGTGCGCCGTAGGTGAAGCCGTTGCGTTCGCGGAGGTTTTGGTTGAGGCGGCTGGTGAAGGAGCCGCCGAGGATGATGTTGACGAGGCCGAGCTGGACGCGGCGGGGGTCTTGCATCACGGTGCCGGGCATCGCGAAGCGGACGACGGTTTGGGTTGCGCCGGGGCGATCGACGATGGCGAGCCTGAGGCCGGTGTGGGTGGGGGTACGCATGGACTCGCCGCGGGCGAGGCCGGTGGCGCGGGCGTCGGCGGACCAGGGGTTGAGGAGGGGGGTGAGGGTGGATTGGACGGACTCGAGGGTGACGTCGCCGGCGACGAGGAGGAGCGCGGACTTGGGGGAGAGCGCGGCCTTGTGGAAGGTCTTGAGTTCGTCGAGGGTGAGTTCTTCGACGGCGGCGGACTCGCCGATTGAGGGGGTGGCGTAGGGGTTTTTGTCGCCGAAGAGGATGCGGTTGGCGACGCGGTCGGCGAGGAAGGTTGGGCGGGCGTCCATGAGGGCGAGGTCGTCGAGGCGGAGTGCCTTGGCGCGGGCGAAGTCGGTCTCGTCCATCTTGGGGTGGAGGAGGGCTTCGGCGAAGAGGCCCGCGGCCTTGTCCCAGTTGCGGGCGAGGACGTTCATGGAGATGGAGAGGGTTTCTTCGGTTGCGCCGGTGGCGAACTCGGCGCCGAGTTTCTGGAGTTCATCGGAGAACTGGGTGGCGGAGTACGGGCCCGCGCCTTCGTTCAGCATTTCCATGGCGAGCGAGGCGAGGCCGGGCTTGTCGAGGGGGTCGAGGCCGCCGCCGGGCTTGACGGAGAGGCGGAGGGCGACGAGTGGGAGGTCCTTTCGCTCGAAGACGAGGACCTTGAGCCCGTTGGCGAGTGTGAATGACTTGGGGGCGGGGAGTGCGAAGTCACCGGAGCGTGCGGGTGCGGGGGCCTCGTCGCGCGGGGACTTGGCGCGTTCGGGGGACTCGGGGAGGACGCGGGTGACGATCTTGGCGTCGGCGCGGAGGACGCGGGCGGCCCAGTCCTTGACGCCGTCGGTGGTGGCGTCGCGGAAGCGGGCGATGTCGCGCTTGAATCCGTTGGGCTCGCCCCAGGCGGCTTCGTACTCGTTCATGGCGTCGGCCTTGCTCTCGATGGATTGCATCGAGTCGAGGACGCGGCGTTCGAAGGTGACCTGGTGGCGGGCGAGTTCGTCGGCGGTTGGGCCGCGCTGCACGAACTGGGAGAGTTGCTGATCGACGATGCGTTCGATGCGGGCGAGGTCGGCGTCGGGCTTGGCGAAGATGTTGATCTGGAAGATGCCGGCGAGCGGGTAGCCCTGGAAGGAGGCGTTCACGTCGGCGGCGAGGCCTTCTTCCATGACGAGCCGCTGGTAGAGGCGGGAGGACTTGCCGTCGGCGAGGGTCGCGGCGGCGAGCTTGAGTTCGGCGTCGCCGGGGGCGAACCAGATGGGGCCGCCGAAGGTGTACTGGATGCGGGGGAGTTCGACCTGGTCGATGGAGGTGAGTCGCTTGGTCCCTTGGACGGAGACGGGGACGGGCTCGGTGGGGATGGTGTACTTGCGGGAGATGGCGGGGCCGGGGGCGATGGTGCCGAAGAGTTCGGCGATGAGCTTCTTGGTGGCGACGGGGTCGAAGTCACCGGCGACGACGAGGGAGGCGTTGTTGGCGACGTAGAAGTTCGCGAAGAAGTCCTTCACGTTGTTGACGTTGGCGGCTTCGAGATCTTCGTGGGTGCCGATGACGCCGGTGACGTAGGGGTGATCGGCGGGGAACATGAGGCGCCAGATGGCTTCGTCGGCTTTGCCGTAGGGTGCGTTCTCGACGGTCTGGCGGAGTTCGTTGCGGACGACGTCGCGCTGCTTGTCGAGTTTTTCCTGGGTGACGTTGAGGCCGAAGTCTTCGAGGCGATCGGCGTCGAGCCAGAGGAGCGTGGGGAGGAGCTTCGAGGGGCCCCACGAGAAGTAGTTGGTGCGGTGGAGGTCGGTGCTGGCGTTGTTGGCGCCGCCGCCGGTTTCCATGAGAACGTCGAACTGGTTGCCGGGGACGCGCGCGGTGCCCATGAACATGAGGTGTTCGAAGAGGTGCGCGAACCCGGAGCGGCCGGGCGGCTCGTCCTGCGCGCCGACGCCGTACCAGATGTTGATGGAGGCGACGGGGAGCGCGTGGTCTTCGTGGAGGATCACCTTCATGCCGTTGGGGAGTGTGTACTTCTCGTAGTTGGCGTCCTGCGCGAGCGCGGCGGCGGCAAGGAGGAGAGAGAGGGCTGGGGTGAGGGCGAGGGATCTTGTGATCATGGGCGATGGTAGGGAAAGGGAGAAAGCGAAAAGCGAAAAGCGAAAAGCGGAAATCCGGAGGGAACGAGGCGTGGGGATGGGGTGCGAGATACGAGGGAGGCCGGAATGTGTGAACGCGGGGACCGCTCGGGGGGACGCCGGAGCCGAAACAGAGAACGTAACATTGGAATGGACGAAGAGCACTCAAGGGTGGCCAAAGGGTCCGGCGGTGGTCAGCGTCGGCGGCGATGACAAGGGACCATGGATGTGAATGACGACCGACCACAAGAGGACGCCCGCCAGCACGTGCTCGCAGCCCTCGATCGGAAGAGCAAGCCCATTCGGCGCATGGGGTATCGCGTTCGGTTGCAGGAGTGTGAGACCCCGCATTTCCTGACGCATGTTGTCGCGGAATCGCACGACCACCGCGTTCACCTGTACATCTGGGTTGACGGAGTCCTGGCCTTGTCCGTGCAGACGCGCGCGAAGCCCACGCGCGGCAAGACCGTCGCCAGTTGTCGAGGGACGCTCGGGGACAGCAACCAACTGGTTGAAGCGTTGCGTAGCACGAATCTGTGCTGCCTAGACCTCCGCGAGTCCGTGGCCGAAGACCAACGCACCCCACTCGTGAACGCTTGGGCGGCGGTCATAAGAGACGCCGGTTGGGTGTTCTTTTGATGACCGCGATGTACCTCTCGGCGTTGGTGCCGATCGGGTTGGCGCATTGGTCGGGTGGCTGTTGGATGTATGGATGTCATTCGTTGGGCTGTTGCCACACCTTCGGTGTGGAGGGCTGTTGTGGGGGTGGACCGGTGGTGTCGCTCGCGGAGTCTCGTTCTCACCACCGGCTACTTGCTTTCAGCCCTACGGGCGGAAGAAGGCCATAGTGCATAGGCCTTAGGCGATAGAGAAGAGGGGTGGTGGCGCTGGGGGTTCGGGCGCGGCGTTGTGGAGGCCGGGGTGCAATGAAGGCGCGAATGGGAAGTCGCGGGAGCGCTTTGGCTGGAACGCCAAAGCTGCAACGGGGGCGGCCCCGAGATGCAGGGTCGCATCGCGGGGCCGCTTGTGTGGAGGGGCGGGGTGGTGGGGAGGGGCTTAGCAGCCTGAATCCCAAGCGGCGAAGAACCCGATGACGTCGTCGCCATCGACTCCGCCGTCGCCGTTGAAATCGGCGGACGCTGCGCTGATGTCCCAGGCGGCGAAGAAGCCGATGACATCGTCGCCATCAACGCCGTTGTCCTGATTGAAGTCGGAGGGGCAGAAGGTTGGGGGCGGGGTTTCGGGTCGGCCGGTGACGACGGTGTTCGGGTTGTTTGCGCAGGGATCGGTGCCGGTGGCGCCGACGAGGCCGGGGTTGTACCCGATCTGCCCTGCGAAGTCGGCTCGTGGCGTGAGGATCTCGTCGCGGTTGGAGACACCGTCGCCGTCTGAGTCGAGGAGTTCGACGTCCTGGATGGCCTGGGTGGCGGTGCGGCCTGCCGCGATGCGCAGGGCGAGTGCTTCTTTATAACAGTTGCCCGGGTTGCTGACGCTCGAAGGCTGATGGCAGGCGTAGCAGGCATTGCCCGTGGCCGACTGGGCCTGGGAGATGAGCGTTGAGGACGGGTATCGCGCAATGAAAGCGTTTCGGATCGAGTTGGTTGCGACCGAGGGACGGGTTGCCACGACGAGCACGACGGCGGCGACGGCCGCGGCACGGACTGCGGGGGTTGAGAGAACGCGAAGGGACCGGGTTGTCAAGGTGAACTCCTCAGAGTGCGCGTGCGGCTACGCGGACCCGTTCGACCGTCGCACGCGCCGGTCGCCGAGTGACTCGGGTGGCGGCCCGCGCGGTGCGGGCGGCTCGTCGACTCGAGTGACTTGTTCGATCACTGAACAGTGATGATGCTACACGCGCGGACCAGCAAGAAGACAAATAGGTCTGCAATAAGCAAGTTATAATTCAAGTTATGTAAGGAAGCCCCCGCCGGGTGTTGGGGGCGATGCGATGCCCGACGGGCGATTCCGCGGGTGTGGCACGGGGCGTGGCGATGTGCTTCGAGCGGCGTTCTGACGGGAGCGGGTGCGAAATGGGGGAAACGTTCGTTGGACGCCGGGGGCGGGCGGTGGTGATGAAGAGAGTGGGACGAGGTGAGGGGGTTGGGGGAGGGACAAAAAGCGAAGAAGCCGGACGCGGGGTCCGGCTTCTTGTGCTCTGGCTTGTACGTTGGCTTACTTGGCGGCGCCTTCGAGCTTTTCGCCGCCCTTTTGGATGTCCTTGCCCAGGCCCTCGACGGTGCTGCAGGCGGCCAGGGTGAGTGTGGCCGCGCAGCAGGCGAGTGCGAGTGCGCGTCTCATCGCGGTCTTCATCTGCGGGACTCCTGATGGGCTGAGGGGCTTACTTCTTCTTGGCCTTCTTGGCGGGCTTCTTGGCGGCGGCCTTTTTCGCGGGCTTGGCGGCGGCCTTCGCGGCGGGCTTGGCGGCCTTCTTCGCGGGGGCCTTCTTGGCGGCCTTCTTCGCGGGCTTGGCGGCGGGCTTCGCGGGGGCCTTCTTGGCGGCGGCCTTCTTCTTGGCCGGGGCCTTCTTCTTCGCGGGCGCGGCGGCGGGGGCCGGGGTCGCGACCGGAGCGGGCTGAGCGGCGGGGTCCATGGCGGGCTGTTCGGGCTGCATCATCTGATGATCTCCGTAAGTGATTCTGCGCGGCGTGCACCGCGCTGTCCCTTCAATCTAGCGAGGTCGCGGGCCAAACGCAACGTGAGGGGCCAATGAAAACGCCCGCGCGGGGGCGGGCGTCATCGGGAGCGTTGCGTTGAGGAGGAGGGAGGCGGTGTGCCGCGAAGGGGTGAAGGGTGGGTGTGGGGGATTACTTGGGTTCGGTGATGGGGACGTTGTTGAGGCCGTTGATGGCGGAGGAGGAGGTTTCGCCGCTCATGCCGACCCATCGGCGGGTTTTGCCGCCGCCGGAGGAGGCGCGGCTGGGCCAGTAGGGGTAGCCGGCGAGTTCGCGGTGCATGTAGTCTGGGGCGTTGATGAGGAGGGAGCCCTGGAAGGCGCGGATGGTGCCGCCGCTGCCGCTGTTGTCGACCCACTGCTCGGGTTCGACGAGGGTGGTGATGACGTCGATGAGGTCCTGGGTCTTCTGTTCGCGGGTGGGGCGGTCGTCTTCCTCTTGGCCGCCCTGGTCCTGGAAGGGGCTTTGGCCGCCGCCGCCTTGAGCGCCCTGGAGGACGGTCTGGAGGTTGAACTCTGGGGCTTCGTCGAAGCGGGGGATTTCGAGGAGGAGGTCGTCGATGGGGTAGACCTCGAGGCGGCGGAACTTGTTGAGGCGGGTCTTGGGGCCGACCTGAACGGCGCCGAGGGTGGTCATCTGCCAGGTGTTGCCGCCTTCGGAGGAGGAGTCGGCGGCGTAGGCCTTATCGAGGACTCGCTCGAGGAGGGTGATGGCGGGGACGCTCTTGGCGTCGAGGGTGATGGTGGTTTCTTTGTTGAGGCCGTCGGACTCGCGGTCGTCGGCCCACATGATTTCGAGGTCGGCGCCCGTGGCGTCGGCGATGAACTTGAGGACGTCCTCGAGCTTGTTGTCGGCGAAGGCGACGGTGACGGGCTTCTGGAGTTTGCGGAGGGTCGCGACTTCGGGGCGGACGGTGACGACCTGGGCGACGCGTTCGCTGCCGCCGGTGTTCTGAGCGGAAGCCTCGGTGGCACCGAGTGTTGCGGAGAAGCTAAGTGCGAGGCCGGCGGCCAACAGGATCCGCTGATTCATCGGGGGGCTCCAGTGCGGGAACGGGCGTGGCGGGCCATCCACCGGATGGGGGTTGGCATGGACCACACTCCGATGTATCGTACCGATGCCGCGAAGAAACCGTTGCGGGAATTGGGAATGCGCGCAGAAGCGGGGCGCGGAAGGTTGGTTTGTTCGCGTTCTGATAGGAGCCATCAATGTCCGTTAAGTTCAGGGCGTATCAGGTGTCGGATGCGACGGGGTGGGAGTTGAAGCCGGCGGGGGGGAAGCGTGATTGGATGGACGGGAGTCCGGAGAAGTTTGCGTATCGGTGTCTGCCGCTGGTGATGGCGAATCAGGCGGGGTGGGTGGTGACGTGTCCGCGGTCGTTTTCGGTGAACTGGAACGGGAAGGCGGACATTCACAGTTCGACGCTGACGTACATGGATGGGGGGCCACCGAGCAATCAGATCAAGAGCCACTTTGGGATGGGCGTGATTACGTTTTCGCTGCCGTGGCTGTTCCGGACTGATGCGGGGTACGGGCTCTGGGCGCGTGGGCCGACGAACACGCCGAAGGAGAACGTGCAGGCGTTGGACGGGATCATCGAGACGGACTGGGCGCCGTACACGTTTACGATGAACTGGAAGATCACGAAGCCGAAGACGGACGTGTTTTTCCGGCAGGGGGAACCGATTGCGCACCTGATGCCGATTCAGTTGGATTTGCTGGAGGGGGTCGAGACGGAGTTGTTGTCGATCGACGAGAACCCGCAGCTGAAGCGGGAGTTCTTTGAGTTTGCCTCGCACCGGTCGGGGAACCTGAAGAAGCTGGAGCAGGGGCAGGAGGGGTCGTGGCAGATGGATTACATGAAGGGGAACAAGCCGGACGGGACGCCGGTGCAGGGGCACCGGAAGGCGTTCAAGCTGGCGGAGTTTGTGGCGAAGCCGAAGGGTGGGTGAGAGGGCTTTCGGAACTGGCGGAGGTTTGTAGACTGGGGGGGTGAACCTGTTTCCGTGGAATGGCGAGGTGGTGCGTGCGCTGGGTGATTTGCATCCGGTGGTGGTGCACTTTCCGATTGCGTTGCTGCTGACGGCGGCGGCGGTGGAGTTTTTGCGGCGGAACAGGGATGGGAGGCCGCTTGGGGCGGGGGTGCTGGTGGCGATGTTGGGGGGGTTGGGGGGCGTGGTCGCGGCGTACTTGGGGCTTGGGAGTGCGCTGGGGCGGGGCGGCACGGATCCGATTTTGGAGACGCATCGGTACCTGGGGCTGGGGACGGCGGGGTGGACGGTGGTGGTGGCGGCGTGCGCGGGGTGGGCGTATGTGAAGCCGGAGGCGGGTGCGCTGGCGCGGTATCGGTTTACGCTGGTGGTGGGGGCGTTGGTGGCGGGGCTGGCGGGGCACTACGGGGGGGCGTTGGTGCATGGGCCGACGCAGACGACGGGGGCGATCGCGACGTTGATGCGTGGGGGTGCGAAGGGTGGGGAGGTCGCGGTGGTGGCGCGGGGGGATTTTGAGAAGGACGTGAGGCCGATTCTGGCGGCGCGGTGTGTGGGGTGTCACTCGGGCGCGGGGGCGCAGGGGGGGCTTCGGCTGGATGATCGGGAGTCGTTGATGGGGGTGGGGGCGAGTGGGAAGAGGCGGGTGGTGGCGGGGCGGCCGGAGGAGAGCGAGTTGATCGCGCGGATGACGACGGAGGATCCGAAGCTGCGGATGCCGCCGAAGGGGGATGGGTTGAGTGGGGCGGAGGTGGCGGAGGTTCGGGCGTGGGTGACGAAGGGTGCGCCGATGGGGGGCGGGGATGGGCGTCCGTGGCACTGGGCGTATCGGGAGCCGGTGCGGGTGAATCCGCCGGCGGTGAAGGACGCGTTGTGGGGGCGGAACGCGGTGGACGCGTTTGTGTTGGCGAAGTTGGAGGGGGCGGGGCTGAAGCCGACGCCGGAGGCGGATGGGGTGGCGTTGCTGCGGCGGGTGACGCTGGGGCTGACGGGGTTGCCGCCGACGGTGGAGGAGATCGCGGCGTACGAGGCGGATCGGGGGCCGGAGCGGTATGAGCGGGCGGTGGAGCGGCTGCTGGCGTCGGAGGGTTATGCGGAGCGGATGGCGGCGTGGTGGCTGGATTTGGCGCGGTACGCGGACACGCACGGGTACGAGAAGGATGGGCGGCGGGAGATCTGGCCGTATCGGGATTGGGTGATTGAGGCGTTTGCCGCGGACATGCCGTTTGATCGGTTTTCGAAGGAGCAGTTGGCGGGGGATGAGTACGAGGAGGCGGGGGTGTCGCAGTTGGTGGCGACGGGGTTTAACCGGAACACGATGACGAACGAGGAGGGGGGAGTGGATCCGGAGGAGTTCCGGGTGGAGGCGGTGCACGATCGGTTGCGGACTTTTGCGACGGTGTGGCTGGGGAGCACGGTTGCGTGTGCGCAGTGTCACGACCACAAGCACGATCCGTTTACGCAGCGGGAGTACTACCGGCTGTTTGCGTACTTCAACAACGACGTGGCGGATGTGCGGTACGACGGGATCAGTTCGTCGGCGGCGGGGGGTGTGGTGGCGGTGCCGCGGCGGGAGGAGCGTGCGCGGTTTGATGAGGTGATGGGGAGGATGCGGGCGGCGGAGGGGAGGGGTGAGAGTGGGGAGGCGGAGGCGTTGCGAGGGGAGCTGGAGGGGATGGCGGTTGCGCACACGATGGTGATGAAGCGGGCGGAGGAGGGGCGTGAGACGCGGGTGTTTGAGAAGGGGAGTTTCCTGGCACCGGGCGAGGTGGTGGAGGCGGGTGTGCCGGCGGTGTTGGTTGCGGCGGGTGGAGGGGGAAGTGGAGGGGTGGATGGAGGGGGGAGGCGGGCGTTGGCGGAGTGGGTGTTTGCTGGGGGGAATCCGCTGACGGCGCGGGTGACGGTGAATCGGTTGTGGGAGATGCACTTTGGGCGGGGGATTGTGGAGACGAGCGATGACTTTGGGTCGCAGGGGAGCGGGGCGTCGCACCCGGAGTTGTTGGATTGGTTGGCGACGGAGTTGGTGAGGCGGGAGTGGAGTTTGAAGGCGGTTCACCGGTTGATCGTGACGAGCGCGGCGTATCGGCAGGGGTCGTTGTATCGGGCGGAGGCGGCGGCGGTGGATGCGGGGAACGTGATGTTGTGGCGGTATCCGCGGGTGAGGCTGGAGGCGGAGTTCATACGGGATGCGGCGTTGACGGCGTCGGGGTTGTTGGTGCGGAAGGTGGGGGGGCCGAGCGTGTTTCCGCCGCAGCCGGACGGGGTGTGGACGATGATCTATTCGAGTGATCAGTGGAAGAGCGACGAGGGGGAGAGCCGGTATCGGCGGGGGTTGTACACGTTTTGGCGGCGGACGGCGCCGTTTCCGGCGTTTACGACGTTTGATGCTCCGAGCCGCGAGATTTCGTGTGCGCGGCGGGGGCGGACGAACACGCCGTTGCAGGCGCTGACGACGTTGAACGATGCGGGGTATGTGGAGGCGGCGATTGCGCTGGGGGCGAAGATGCGGGCGGAGGGGAGTGGGGTACGGGAGCGGATTGCGGCGGGGTTTGTGCGTTGTGTGTCGCGGCGGCCGACGGGGGAGGAGTTGGCGCGGCTGGAGTCGTTGTGGGAATCGCAGCGTGGGGTGTATGGGGCGGATCCGGCGCGGGCGCGGGAGTTCCTGGGGAATGGGAGGGTGGCGGGGGTGACGGTGGACGGGGAGTCGGACGAGGTGGTGGCGGAGTTGGCGGCGTACGGGGTGGTGGCGAACGTGATGTTGAACTTGGATGAGGCGATCACACGGGAGTGAGCGATGCGAGAGGCGTGCGATGAGCTCCTGGTGCGGACGCGGCGGCAGTTGTTCAAGGACTGCGCGGTGGGGCTGGGGACGCTGGCGTTGGCGAGTCTGATGCCGGGGCGGGTGATGGGTGCGGAGCAGCCACGGAATCCGCTGGCGGTGAGGCCGACGCACTTTGCGGCCAAGGCGAAGCGGGTGATTTACCTGTTCATGAATGGTGCGCCGTCGCAGCTGGATTTGTTCGAGGACAAGCCGTTTTTGAGGGCGCACGACCGGGAGCCGATTCCGGAGGAGATGACGAAGGGGGAGCGGTTCGCGTTTATTCGGGGGACGCCGAAGCTGCTGGCGTCGCCGTACAAGTTTGCGAAGCACGGGCAGAGCGGGCAGGAGATCAGCGAGTTGCTGCCGCATACGGCGACGATCGCGGACGAGATCGCGATTGTGCGGTCGTTGCAGACGGACCAGTTCAATCATGCGCCGGCGGAGTTGTTCATCAACTCGGGGCACGCGCGGATCGGGCGTGCGAGCATGGGGAGCTGGGTGACGTACGGGCTGGGGTCGGAGTGCGAGGACTTGCCGGGGTTTGTGGTGTTGTTGTCGGGCGGGGGGCAGCCGAGTGGCGGGCACTCGTGCTGGTCGAGCGGGTTTTTGCCGACGGCGTACCAGGGGGTGCAGTTTCGGTCGGCGCGGGATCCGGTGTTGTTTGTGAATGATCCGGCGGGGATGAGCCGGGAGACTCGCGGGGAGAGCGTGGAGGCGATCGCGGATCTGAACCGGATGCGGCTGGGGAAGGTGGGGGACCCGGAGATCGCGACGCGGATCGCGAGCTTTGAGATGGCGTATCGGATGCAGAGCAGCGTGCCGGATCTGACGGACGTGTCGAAGGAGGATCCCAAGACGCTGGAGATGTACGGGGCGGAGGCGGGGAAGCCGTCGTTTGCGATGAACTGCGTGCTGGCGCGGCGGATGGTGGAGCGTGGGGTGCGGTTCGTGCAGTTGTACCACCGAGGGTGGGACAGTCACGGGACGAGCCCGGGGGACGACATCGTGACGTCGCTGAAGGAGCGGTGTGTGGAGACGGATCAGGCGTGCGCGGCGTTGGTGAAGGACCTGAAGCAGCGGGGGCTGCTGGAGGACACGCTGGTGGTGTGGGGCGGGGAGTTTGGGCGGACGCCGATGAACGAGGCGCGGAACGGGTCGACGTTCCTGGGGCGGGATCACCACGCGCGGGCGTTTACGATGTGGTTTGCGGGGGGCGGGGTGAAGAAGGGCGTGACGATCGGGGAGACGGACGAGCTGGGGTACAACGTGACGCGGGATCCGCTGCACGTGCACGACTTGCACGCGACGATGCTGCATCTGCTGGGGATGGACCACGAGCGGCTGACGTTCCGGCACGAGGGGCGGGATTACCGGTTGACGGACGTGCACGGGAAGCTGTTTGAGAAGCTTCTGGCGTGAGCGGGGCGTGGGATGTGAGGGGGGGTGGGCGTTGTGAGGACGACCAAAGCCACCTTGGGGATTTGAACCCCAGACCTATGCTTTACGAAAGCATCGCTCTACCGCTGAGCTAAGGTGGCGAGATACGGACAAGAGGCAGCGGACATGGGACACCGGGCTTGTGGGCACGGTCCCGGACCCGTTTTCGGGTGGGTCTGAAGTATCGGCGTGCCGGGGGCGGATTTCCACTCGGATTTACCCGAACAGAGCCAGATCATGCGGGGTGGGAGGGGTGAGCGAGGGAGGGCTCAGCGGGGCTCGGGCTCGGTGGGGGCGGTCCAGCGGGCTTTGCCGACTTGTTGGCGGAGGTTGGCGATTTCGACGTGGGCACCGTCGGTGGTGGCGGCGGAGATTTTGGCGCCGGCGGACTTGAGCATGGCGAGCTGGCGTTCGCCGATGCGGACGCGGAGGGTGACGGAGGAGGCGTCGTATTCGCGGTCGAGGACTTCGGACTGTTTTTCGATGACGCTGATGGTCTTGGCTTCGCTGAGGGGGAGGGTGACGTTGAGTTCGCGGATGTCGCCCTGGACGGCGGCGCGGACGAGGGAGACGAGTTCGTCGTGGCCTCGGGAGAGGCGGCCCTGGGCGTCGGGGATCGCGGAGATGGCGATGGACTCGGCGGCCTTGCGTTGCCAGACGAGGAGTTCGGCGTTGTCCTTGAGGCGGTCGATCTTGTTGAGGAGGAGGACGCGGCGCGGGGGGGCCCAGAAGCGGTCTTCCTCGTGGTTGCTCTTCTTGAGGTCGTCGAAGAGCTCGTCGAGGACGGAGTTGACGGTGTTGAACTGGAGTTCGGCGCCGGGGTCGGAGACGTCGAGCATGATGAGGAGGAGATCGGCGTGGGTAGCTTCTTCGAGGGTGGCCTTGAAGGAGGCGACGAGGTGGTGGGGGATGTCGCGGACGAAGCCGACGGTATCGGAGAGCATGGCGGAGAGGCCGCCGCCGATATCCCAGTCGCGGGTGCGGGTGACGAGGGTGGCGAAGAGGCGGTCGTCGGCGTAGGCGCCGCCGGCGGTGAGGGTGTTGAAGAGGGTGGACTTGCCGGCGTTGGTGTAGCCGACGATGCCGACGGTGAAGTGTTCGCGGCGGCGGGCGGCGACTTCGCGGCGTTTGCGGGCCTGGATGACGGCGAGTTCGCGTTCGAGGGAGAGGCGGCGTTTCTGGACGAGGCGGCGGTCGATTTCGAGCTGCTGTTCGCCGGGGCCGCGGGTGCCGATGCCGCCGACGATTCGCTCGAGGTGGCTCCACATGGACTTGAGGCGGGGGTAGGTGTAGGAGAGCTGGGCGATTTCGACCTGGAGCTGGGCCTCGACCGTGGTGGCGCGGCTGGCGAAGATATCGAGGATGAGTTCGGAGCGATCGATGACCTTGCGGGTGGTCACTTTCTCGATGTTGCCGATCTGCTTGGGGGAGAGTTCGTGGTCGAAGATGATGGTGGTGGCGCCGACGGACTCGCAGAGGGCCTTGAGTTCGGTGACCTTGCCCGCGCCCATGTAGGTCGCGGAGACGGGTGACTCGAGGCGTTGGGAGAGTTCGCCGACGACGACGGCACCGGCCTGTTCGGCGAGGGCTTTGAGCTCACCGAAGGGGTCGTGGTGGTCGTAGCTGGAATCGGGGAGCCGGACGGCGGCGAGGACGGCGCGTTCGGATTGGACTTGGAGCTGTGTGCGTTCTTGTGGTTGTGGCATCTGCTGAGGAAGCGTAGGGGGGGTGGAGGGGAAGGGAGGTGTTTGGTTGGAGAAGGAGGAGGGGGGAGGGGGATTCTGGGTGTGAATCTGAAGGGGAGCGGCGATCGGGGCGTCGATATGTTCCGTACAGAACACGGACGCGTGGTTCCTACCATGACGGCGTCGAAATCAGGAGTGCTCCATGTCCATCAAGCGCAACCTCGCGTTCGAGATTCCACTGGTCGGTCTGCTGGGTATCGCGGTGCTCGGCTCAACGCTGGCGATCTCGCGTCGGACGGGGGACTACAAGTTCTTCGACGAGTTGATCGAGGTGAAGTCGATCATTTCGCAGCGGTTTGTGGAGGAGGCGGACGAGAAGAAGCTGAAGGAGGGGGCGCTGCGCGGGATGGTGGAGGCGCTGGATGATCCGTACACGGTGTACGTGCCGCCGGCGGAGAAGCGGGAGTTCAACAAGGATCTGACGGGCGAGTACGTCGGGATCGGCGCGCAGGTGAACACGCAGACGGGGTACCTGGTGATCGTGTCGCCGCTGGAGGATTCGCCGGCGTTTCGCGCGGGGCTGATGGCGGACGACAAGGTGCTGGAGATCGACGGGAAGACCACGAAGGACCTGACGGTCGAGCAGTGCGTGGAGCTGTTGAGCGGGCAGCCGGGGACGAAGGTGAACCTGCTGATCGAGCGGAAGGGGGAGCGGCTGCCGCTGGTGGAGATCACGCGGGATCGGATCAAGACGCGGTCGATCAAGGGGTACCACCGCGACGAGAAGGACGCCGAGCAGTGGAAGTTCATGATCGATCCGGCGAACGGGATCGCGTACGTGCGGATGACGCAGTTCACACCGAACGTGGGGAACGAGCTTTTCGCGGCGTTGCGGAGCGTGGGCGCGGATCGCGGCGAGCTGAAGGGGCTGGTGCTGGACCTGCGGTACAACCCGGGTGGGCTGCTGAGCGAGGCGGAGGCGATCGCGGACCTGTTCCTCGAAGAGGGTGTGATCGTGTCGACGCGTGGGCGTGCGTTCCAGGAGCGCGTGACCAGGGCGGCGAAGGAGGGGACGCTGCCGAACTTCCCGATGGCGGTGCTGCTGAATGCGCAGAGCGCGTCGGCGAGCGAGGTGTTGAGCGGCGCGCTGGTGGAGAACAACCGCGCGATCGTCGTGGGTACGCGGTCGTACGGCAAGGGCTCGGTGCAGTCGGTGATGGAGATCCCTGGCGGCAACGGCAGCGAGATCAAGATCACCGAGCAGGGGTACTACCTGCCGTCGGGTCGGAGCATCACGCGGAAGGACAACTCGCCGACGTGGGGCGTTGATCCCACGGAGGGGTTCTATGTGCCGGTGACGGACAAGGAAGTCATCGACATGTTCGAGGTGCGCCGCAAGCAGGAGGTGCTGCAGGCGCAGGGTGGGCAGGGCGCGGCGGAGGAGAAGTGGGACGACGCGGCCTGGGTGCTCGGGCACCTGAAGGACAAGCAGTTGACGGCGGCGGTGGAGGCGATCCGGCGGAAGCTGTCGACCGGCGAGTGGCAGGCGACTGGCGAGAAGGGGATCGAGAGCGGGGCGATAGCGGGCGATGAGCTGCGGGTGTCGCGCGAGTATCGGGAGCGGCTGCTTCGCGAGCTGGAGCGCACGGAGAAGCGGATCGACGCGATCGAATCGGGGACGAAGGTTGCAGCGAAGCCGGACACGACGGATCTATGGGACGACGGGATCGACCTGACGGACGGGCGTCTGGAGGTTCGCGACAAGGAGGGGAAGGTGATCGCGACGTTCAAGATCACGGGCAACCGGCTGGAGCGGTGGTTGTTTGACGCGGACCTCGAGAAGCAGTGATTACGCTCGGTATCGAGAGCTCGTGCGATGAGACGGCTGCCTCGGTGGTGCGCGACGGGGGCGTGGTGCTGTCGAGCGTGGTGTCGTCGCAGTACGACCTGCACGCGGAGTACGCGGGGGTTGTGCCGGAGATCGCGAGCAGGGCGCACGTGGAGCGGTTGCTTCCGGTGGTGCGTGAAGCGCTCGCGCAGGCGGGTGTGGGCCTGGGGATGATCGACGCGGTTGCGGTGGGTCATCGGCCGGGGCTGATCGGGTGTCTGCTGGTTGGTGTGAGCGGCGCGAAGGCGCTGGCGCTCTCGCTGGGGAAGCCGCTGATCGGCGTGGACCACGTGCACGCGCACCTGTACTCAGGGGTGCTGGATGCGGAGGAAGCGGTTGCGTTTCCGGCGTTGGGGCTGGTGGTGAGCGGCGGGCACACGGCGATGTTTCGGTTGGACTCGTGGGAGCGTGTGACGCGGCTTGGGGGGACGATCGACGACGCGATCGGCGAGGCGTACGACAAGGTCGCGACGGTGCTGGGGTTGCCGCACCCGGGCGGGCCGAACCTGGATCGGCTTGCGCGCAGCGAGGGTGCGGACGAGCGGGCGTTTGATCTGCCGGTGAGTCGGATGGGGGCGGACTCGCTGGACCTTTCGTTCTCGGGGCTGAAGACCTCGGTGCTGTACGCGGTGAGGGGCGTGCCTAACGCGCGGGACCCGGAGAAGATGGCGCAGCCGATGACGGACAAGCGGCGGGCGGACATCGCGGCGAGCTTTCAGCGTGCGGCCTGCCGCGCGATCGTGGTGAAGCTGGGGCGGGCGATGGAGGTGGGGGCGGGGGTGCGGACGCTGCTGGTGGGGGGCGGGGTGAGCGCGAACTCGAGGTTGCGGGAAGAGTTGGGGACGTTCGCGGCGGCGCGCGGGTTGAGGCTGGTGATTCCGCCGCTGGGGTATTGCATGGACAACGCGGCGATGATCGCGGGGCTTGGGGCGACGCTGCTAAAGGCGGGGCGTGCGAGCGGGATGGGGTTGCAGGCAGAACCGACGACATCGCTATGAGTGCAAGCGAGGTGTTCATCTTCGTGCCCAAGCCGCACCCCGCGACACTCGGGGACGAGGAGTTGCTGGCGCAGTGCACGGTGGGGAAGGGGCGATCCGGGGGGCCGGGTGGGCAGAATCGGAACAAGGTGGAAACGCTGGTGATGATTGCGCACGACGCGACGGGGACGGAGTCGCACGCGGGCGAGCGGCGGAGTTCGATCGAGAACAAGGCGGTGGCGGTGCGGAGGCTGCGGCTGTCGCTCGCGGTGCGCGTGCGGACGCCGGTGCCCTCGGGAGAGGTGCGGTCGGCGTTGTGGGTGTCGAGGTGCAAGGGCGGGCGGATCGTGTGCAGCGTGGAGCACCGGGACTTTGCGTCGTTGGTGGCGGAGGCGATGGATGTGATTGTCGCCGCGGGGTACGACGTGCGCAAGGCAGCGCTGCGGCTGTGCTGCTCGTCGAGTCAGTTGGTGAAGCTGTTGCAGGGGCACCCGCCGGCGATGGGCGCGGTGAACGCTGGGCGGGCGGAGGCGGGGATGCACGCGTTGAAATGAAAAGACCCCGAGCATGCGGTGCCCGGGGTCTTCGTGTGTATGGAACGCTGATGCGTTCGGCGGATTAGCGACGACGACGACCGGCGACGAGGCCGGCGAGGCCGAGGAGGGCCGCCGCGCCGGGCGCGGGGACCTGAAGCTCGAAGCGGTGGCTGAGCGCGCCGCCGTTGGCGCCGCCGAAGGTGGAGGACTGGGTGCCGAGGGTGGGGGCGGTGGCGGAGAGGAACCACTGGCCGGTGGTGTTCTCACCGGCGACGATCTGCATGATGCCGTCGGTCGGGATCACGAGGTTGATCGTGTCGATGGTCCAGATGAAGTTGCCGGCCGAGGGGAGGTTGACCGAGAAGTTGCTGATGGCGGTGCCGTCGGGGTGGAAGAAGTTGAAGGTGAGGGTGCCGCCGACGGTGGTGACGCCGCCGATGAACTTGAGATCGGTGAGGACGTCGTAGCCGCCGGGGAGGGTGCTGTCGTAATCGTCGAAGCCGAGCGAGCCGGTGGCCGCGGGGAAGCCGGCGTAGGGGCCGGCCATCGCGGTGAACACGGGCGTGCCGCGGTCGGCGTAGCCGGGCAGTTCGGTGAGGGGAGCGGCGGTGACGTTGATGGCCGAGGCGGAACCCGCGGCGGCGACGAGGGCGAACAACGCGACGATCTTCTTCATGTCTTGTCTCTCTAAGCGACGACCAGCGCTGGCGGGGGTGTTCCCGTTGGAAACGCGCGATCCGGTGCCTTGCAACACCGGCACCCTCGGGCCGATCCACGGCACGCGGGCACACCTATTGAGTCATGTGGGGAGTGTCTCTCTTCTCGCCCGGGGCTCAGTCTACTCTTCGCTCCCGGCGGGTGCGAGATGCAAAAGTCGTGAATTGACGCAGGAAACGGGCGCAGCGAGAGCGGGCCGGGGCGTTCTGAGACGTTGCGGGCGGACTTGTTCGGGTCGCGGGCGGGTCAGTCGTCGTGGCGTTGGCGGAGTTTGGCGGAGAGGCGGACGAGGAGGTGCGAGCGTTCGAACTCGCGGATCCAGTCGTTGAGGGTGGCGGCGATTTCGTCGGCGGGTACTTCGGCGCCGGGGAGGGGGCAGTGGGCGCCGAGGGACTTGGCGGCCTTCGCGCGGAAACGTGCGAGGACCTGGTCGCCGCAGAGGCCGATGAACTCGTGGTCTTCGTTCATGAAGATGACGGTGGGGACGCGACGGCCGCCGCAGATCATGACGGACTCGGCGAGGTCGCTGTGGACGTCGCGGTCGCAGACGCGGAGGGAGATCCACTTCGGGCAGGCCCGCGCGATGTGATCGAGCATGGGGACCTGCTGCACGCAGTCGCCGCACCATGTACCCGAGATGACGAGGACGTTGAGTTGGCGCGAGAAGGAAGCGAGGAGTGCGGCGTGGTCTGTCGTGAGTCGCACCTTCTGGTGGAAGTTCGACCATGATGCGCGCTGGTCGGCGGTCGCGGTGGCGAGGTAGGCGTCGTAGGGGAGTGCGCGCTCGAAGTGGGACTTGAGGAGGTCGGGTGTGATCATGGCGCGGGCTCCTCGGCGGGCAGGAGCCGCCCGATGGTCGCGGGTTTGATGGGGAACTCGGCGAAAGTGGCGCGGAGGTCGGCGAGCGTGACGCGGGAGAGGCGGTCGATCTCCTGCTCGAGCGGGGAGTAGGAGCCGATGGTGGTCCACAGGCGGCCGAGGCGGTGCATGCGGTCGTGGGGCTTTTCGCCGCCGATGGTGGCCTGGGTCGCGACCTTCATCACGACGCGGTCGAGCTCTTCCTGCGTGAGTGTGTTGACGAGGGACTCGAGCTCGCCGGTGATCACGCGCTCGATCTCGTCGGCACGCTCGGGGTCGCCCGAGGCGAAGACGAAGAACTCACCGAAACCGTCGTGGGGGTCGAAGGAGGCCTGGGCCTCTTCGGCGATCCCGGTTTCGATGAGCGACCAGTGCAGGCGGGAGTTGTCGGGTGCGCCGAGGATCTGCGCGAGGACCGCGGCGGCGTAGCGGCGATCGTCGGTCATCGAGGGCGCGGGGCACATGCCGAGCCAGTACGCGCGGCTGACCTTGGCATCCTTGAGCTCGAGGCGGCCGCCGCGGACCGGCGGGCGTGCGTTGTCGCGGCGGGGCCCGGTGCGTTCCCACTTGCCGCAGAGGGTGTCGATCTGCGAGCAGACGGCGTCGAAGTCCATCTTGCCGGCGAGGGCGACGACGGTGTTGTCGGCGGAGTAGCGGGCGTTGAAGTAGTCGCGCATGCGGTCGCGTTCGAGCGCGGTGATCGACTCGGTGGTGCCGAGCACGCGGTGGGAAAGGGGGTGGGTGCCGAAGTGCTTCTCGACGCAGGCCTCGTACAGGACCCAGAAGGGGTTGTCCTTGTACATCGCGATCTCTTCGAGGATCACGTTCTTCTCGGTGTCGAAGTCGGTCTGGCGCAGGGCCGGGCGCATCATGCGGCCGAGCAGGTCGGTGGCCTCGTGGAGCCGCTCGGGGAGGACGTGTGCGTAGAAGCAGGTCATCTCGTTCGAGGTGTACGCGTTGTTGCGGGCGCCGATCTCGTCGAAGCCCTTGTTGAGTTCGTCGGCGGAGAGGTCTTCGGTGCCCTTGAACATCATGTGCTCGAGGAAGTGGCTCACGCCCATGAGGGGCGTGCTCTCGTCGCGTGCGCCGGTTCTGACGAAGAAACCGGCCGCGGCGCTGTGGGCTTCGGGGTCGGTCTCGGCGATGATGGTGAGCCCGTTGGGGAGGGTCTTCTGCTGGAACGTGATGGCCATGGCGGAAGGGTAGCAGATGCGCCCGCGCCGGGTGGTGCACGAGCCGGTATGCTGGCGGCCCATGAAACCGCTTCTCTTCGTCGTGTGCGCCGCTTTGGTGGCGCAGGCATCGCTTGCCCAGGATTCCCGGGAGGAGTTCCGGCGCGCGGGTGAAACCGCGCGACGCTGGTCGGAAGCGTGGAGGGCCGACCTGGTGCGTCCGCGCTGGTCCGAGGACGGTCGCACGCTGTGGTTCCGCGACGGCGGCACATTCGTGGCGATCGACGCCGCCACCGGTGGGAGGCGGGCGTTGTACGACGAGGCCGTGCTGCGCGGCGCGCTCGCGGGGTTTGCGCCCGAGCTCCCGGAGGACGGCGCGCAGGTGGAGGCCGTGCGGCCGCTGGGCGGTGGGGCGTTGCTGCTGCTTCGAGGGATCTCGCGGTGCGTGGTGCTCGATGGTGGCGTGCTGCGCGACGCGACGGCGGAGGAGGCCGCGCCGCTGGTGATGACGCTCTCGGCCTCGCGTGATCGGCGCGACGACAGCAGCGGGCAGACGGCCCTGCTTTTCCGAAACGACCTCGCGACCGAGGCGGAGGTGCTGTGGATCGACGGCGACGGCAACCGCAAGCAGTACGCCACGATCCCGGCCGGCGGGCTGCACCGTCAGCACACGTTCGCGGGGCACGAGTGGGTGGTGGTGAGCGGTGGTGAGGACGTGGGCTTTGTACGAGGCGCGTCCGAGCCGCGGCTGGTGCCGATCGCGAAGCCGGCGGCGCAGGCGGAGCCGGAGCGGAGGCGTGGGAGGGGACGTTCGTCGCGCGAGGGCGATCGTGTGGTGACCGCCGATGGCGCGGGGAACATCGTGCTGAAGGGGCAGGATGGAACGGAGCACACGATCACGAGCGACGCGGACGCGACGTGGCGGTTCGGGGATCAGGTCTGGTGGGCGCCGGATTCGAGCGCGTTCGTCGCGTCGTGGCGGCGCGCGGGCGGGGATCGTCGCGTGCACTACATCGAGAGCTCGCCGAGGGACCAACTGCAGCCGAAGCTGCAGTGGTACGACTACCTGAAGCCGGGCGACGAGGTGCCGTACACGATCCCGCGGCTGTTCCGCGCCGACGGCACGGAGATCCCGGTTGATCGCGCGCTCTTCCCGAATCCGTGGAGCATCGATCGGGTTGAGTGGCTGCCGGACAGCGCGGGGTTCACGTTTGTGTACAACGAGCGCGGGCACCGCGTGATGCGGGTGATCCGGGTTGACGCGAAGGACGGGAAGGCTTCGGCGGTGGTGAACGAGGAGTGCCCGACGTTCTTCGACTACGCGGGGAAGTTCTTCTATCGGCGGCTGGACGCGACCGGCGAGATCGTGTGGATGTCGGAGCGCAGCGGGTGGAACCACCTGTATCTGATCGACGGCGCGACGGGCGCGGTGAAGCGGGCGATCACCAGCGGGGAGTGGATCGTGCGGCGGGTCGTGGATCTGGACGAGCAGGCCCGCACGGTGTTGCTGGAGATCGGGTGTGTGGCGGGGCAGGATCCGTACCACGAGCACTACGCGCGGGTGTCGCTGGATGGCGGGGAGATGGTGCGGCTGACGGAGGCCGATGGGACGCACGAGATCGAGTTCGCGCCCGGCGGGGCGTACTACACCGACCGCTGGTCGCGCGTGGATCACCCGCCCGTGCTCGAGCTGCGGCGGGCCAGCGACGGCGGGAAGGTTGCCGAGCTCGACCGCGCCGAGGACACGGCCCTGCGCGCGGCCGGTTGGCGGCCGCCCGAGCGGTTTGTCGCGAAGGGGCGTGACGGCGTGACGGACATTCACGGCGTGATCGTGCGGCCGTCTACGTTCGACCCCGCGAAGAAGTACCCGGTGATCGAGCGCATCTACGCGGGGCCGCAGGGGCACTTCACGCCCAAAGGCTTCGCGCCCTCGCACGGGTATGCAGAACTGGCTGAGCTTGGGTTCATCGTCGTGCAGATGGACGGCATGGGGACGTCGGGCCGCTCGAAGGCCTTTCACGACGTCTGCTGGAAGAACCTCGGCGACGCGGGGTTTGCGGATCGCATCGCGTGGATGAAGGCCGCGGCGACGAAGTACCCGGAGATGGACCTTTCGCGCGTGGGGATTTTCGGCGGTTCGGCGGGCGGGCAGAACGCGATGCGGGCGCTGATTGCGCACGGGGATTTCTACAAGGCCGCGGCGGCGGACTGCGGGTGCCACGACAACCGCGTGGACAAGATCTGGTGGAACGAGCTTTGGATGAGCTGGCCGATCGGGGATCACTACCTGGAGGCGTCGAACGTGGCGCAGGCGCACCGGATGCAGGGGCGGCTGCTGCTGACGGTGGGGGAGTGCGACCGCAACGTGGATCCGGCGTCGACGATGCAGGTGGTGGACGCTCTGGTCCGCGCGGACAAGGACTTTGAGCTCTTGGTGATCCCGGGGGCCGGGCACGGGGCGGGAGAATCCGACTACGGCCGCAGACGGCGTGCGGATTTCTTCGTCCGAACGCTCCGCCCCTGATTGCCATCTTCTCCGCATTTTCGCTTTTCGCTTTTCGTTTTTCGCTCTACGCTTCGACATGAATCCCGCCACCCTCTCGTCCATTCAGTCTTTCATGGCCGACCAGCGCATCGACGGTTGGCTCGTCTATGACTTCCGCGGCAACAACAACGTCTTCACGCGCCTGCTCGGGGGGCGGAAGCCGTCGACCCGCCGTGCGTTGCTCTTTGTTCCTGCGAAGGGCGAGCCGGTGCTGCTGCACAACGGGCTGGATGATGCGGCGTTCCGTGCCGCGCCGTTCAAGAAGGAGCTGTTCCTTGGCTGGCGGGATCTGCACGCGTGGCTGAGCAAGACGCTGGCGGGCAGGAGCCGCATCGCGATGGAGTACGCACCGGGCGCGACGCTGCCCATCGCGTCGATCGTCGACGGCGGCACGCTCGAGCTGGTGCGGTCGTTCGGCGTGGAGGTCGTGAGCTCCGCGAATCTCATCCAGATTTCCGCGGCGATCTGGTCGGCCGAGGCCGTCAAACTCCACGAGCACGCGTCGCGCGAGGTGAACCGCATCAAGGACGAGGCGTTCGCGCTCATCGGCGCGAAGGTGAAAGCGGGTGCATCAATCACGGAACGTGAGGTGCAGCTCTTCATCCTCGATGGGTTCAAGAAGATGAACTTCGAGATCCCCGACGGCGGCGAGCCGATCGTGGGCGCGAACGAGCACTCGGGCGATCCGCACTTTGAGGTGCAGGCGCAGGGCTCGAGCGTGATCAAGGCGGGGGACTGGGTGCTGATCGACCTGTGGGCGCGCGTTCCGGGCGAGGACAACATCTATTCCGATGTGACGTGGACGGGGTATGTGGGTCAGCACGTGCCCGAGCGTCACATGAAGGTCTTCCGCGCGGTGGTCGCGGCGCGGGACGCGAGTCTCGCGTGCGCGCAGGACGCGTGGAAGAACAAGCGGGCGGTGCAGGGGTGGGAGCTGGATGATGCGGCGCGGAACACGATCATCGCCGCGGGGCACGAGCAGCACATCCGCCACCGCACGGGGCACAGCCTGAGCGCGGGGATGATGGTTCACGGGATCGGGATGAACCTGGACAACCTTGAAACGCGGGACACGCGCGAAATGCTGCCGGGGATCGGCTTCACGATCGAGCCGGGGATCTACATCCCGGGCGCGGGCGGCTTCGGCGTGCGGAGCGAGATCAACGTGTACGTCGATCCCGCGAAGGGGCCGATCGTGACGAGCGGGATTCAGAGGGATCCGATTCTGGTTTAGGAAGGTCTTAGGGCATAGAAGAGGTGGGTGGGCGGAGACCTCGTTTCGAACAGTTCGAGCGCGATATGGAGCATGAGCCAACCGAACTGCACTTCGCCGCGCAACACGGGGACCTCGCCGAGATCCGACGGCAGCTCTCTCTCGGCATCGACGTGAACGTCCTTGACGCCCATGGCAACACTCCGCTGAAGTACGCGTCCGCCGAGGCGCGTCCAGCGGTGCTGAGGCTGCTCATTGCAGGGGGAGCGTCGGCAGCACTCGCCGACGACCGTGGCTTCACACCGCTGCACTGCGTAGCGGGGCATGGTTTCTACGCCGAGTCGATCGAGATGGCCGAGATCCTCGTCCAAGCAGGCGCGGATGTGAACGCTCGGTCTACACAGTTGGGGTTTGTGCCGCTTCACGAGGCACGAACGACACGGATGGTTGATTGGCTGCTTGTCCACGGCGCAGATCCGATGGTCCGGAACGACGAGGGCCAGACGCCGGAGGAGTACCTTCGGGCTCGTGGCCAGCCAACGGAAGCGAACCGCCTGCGATATTGGGCTCAGCGCCGCCCCGTTCGATAGTCTCGCACGCATCAGGAGCGCCGTGCGTCGATGAACGAAGGCTGGCGAAAGCCGCAGTGTCGTCGCCCCTCCCTCTTTCGCACCCGTTCCCGCCCCCGACGCCATCCCCCCCGGTCCTCCCGACGGTCTGTCCGGCCACAAGTCCGAGGCCTCTTCTGCTCACTCATGAACGTGTCCGCCCGGACCTTGAACTTCGCCGCGAGCAGTTTGAGGTGATCCACGGTGAGGGCCCGCCCGCCCTTCAGGATTGTCGAGCCCGTGCTGGCATGGACTCTCGCCTCAGTTGGGAGCGCTGTACCCTCTCGCGATGTCGTCCCCTGCCCTTCGCACACGAGTCTTCTCTGCCGCCGCCATCCTCCTCACCATCGCCCTCGGCCTCGCCGTCCGCAGGTTCGTCGGCGGCGCGATCGGTGAGCACCTTGGCAATGTGGCCTGGGGGGTGATGTGGGTGTTCATCGTCTACATGCTGACCCTTCGCGCCCGCGTCGCCGCGGTCGGGGCGTTCTGCATCGTGGTGGCCATCGAGTGCTTCCAGCTCACGCCGTATCCCGCCGCGTGGGGGGCTGCGTCCGTCGCTGCGCGGTACCTGCTCGGCGGGGCGTTCGAGGTTCGTGATCTCGTGGGGTCGGCGGTCGGGGTCGCGCTCGCGTGGTGGTTGTGTGCGCGGGGGTGGCTGGGCACTCCTTCTCGCACGTGATGCCGGGCTGCAACCTTTGCGGGACCCGTCACTATAACCCCCACGCACCACGCGTGGAGAGAACCATGAGCGAAGCAGAAACCGACGTGAACCGCAGGGCCGTCCTGATCGCCGGCGCGGGCCTTGTTGTCGCGGGCGCCGCCGGTGCATCGCAGCCGGAAGCCCAGCCCGCCCCCTCGCCGGCCCCGTCCCCCGCCGGCAAGCCCGGCGATTTCAACTTCCTCGCCGGCGAGTGGAAGATCAAGCACCGCCGCCTGAAGGCCGCCCACGGCACCGAGTGGGACGAGTTCGAGGGCGAAGCAACGTGCTGGACGATCCTCGGCGGCGTTGGTAGCGTCGAGGAACTCCGCATCCCGTCTCGCAGTTTCGCGGGCATGGGGCTGCGACTGCTCGACGTCGAGAAGAAACTCTGGAACGACTTCTGGGTGAACGCCAAGAGCGGCGTGCTCACCACGCCGGGTCAGACCGGCGCGTTCGAGAACGGCGTCGGCACCTTCACGGCCGACGACAAGGACGGCGACAAGCCGATCAAGGTCAAGGGCGTGTGGGACCGCATCACGCCCGCCTCCTGCCGCTGGTGGCAGGCCGTCTCATGGGACGACGGCAAGACGTGGGAAGAGAACTGGTTCATGGACTGGACCCGCGTGGAGCCCCCGACTCAGGGCCGGTGATGCCGTATCGCGGCGGGCGAAGCATCCTCGGCGCGGGCGTACTCGACCGCGACCACCTCGATGCTCACACGTTTCCACCCGTTCTCGCGGGCGAGGTGGCGTGCGACGTCGGCGAGTTTGCGACGCTTCCTGCGGGTGACCGATTCCTCGGGGTCGCGCCCGCGTTCGCGATTCTCGCCTCGAACGCGGGACTTCACCTCCACGATGGCCACCGTTTCGCCGTCCTCGCGGAGGGCGACGATGTCGGCCTCGCCGATTGGAGTAACGGCGTTCTGCGCGAGCACGCGGTACCCGGAGGATCGGAGTAGTTTCGCCGCGGCATGTTCGCCCTTACGGCCGAGGGGGTCGTCACCGAGGCGGTTGGGCGCGGGGATGATCCGCCAGTTCACGAGGAACGCGCGGAGGTGCTCGATCAATCCGTTTCGTCGCCGCGGCTTCATGCGCCCCCTCCACCTGATGCTACTGCCCGCCGCCCGCGACCTGCTCCGGGTAGAACCGGTCTGCCGCGACCGCGAGGAGACGCTCGGTCATCTCGCGGACGTCGGTGATGCTGGCGCGTTGGCGGAGTCGGGAGACGTACTTCTTGCGTTCGAGGTCGTTGCGGCTGTTGCGGAGGAAGGTCTCGATGCGGAGCTGCGCGTCGTAGAGCTCGACGGACTCGCGCGCGATTTCATCGAGGCGCATCCACGTCACGGTCGGATCGGTCTCGATCGGCCCGCGCACGTCGCCGGCGGTCATGCCCGCGGCCTCGCTGTTCAGCGTCTTGTTCACGAAGAACACCGTCTTGGCGGGGTCCTTGTCCTGGGCGACCTCGCGGATCGCCATCGCTTCCTTGTTCGCGAAGTACGCGAGGTTCTCGTCGTTGATCGCGAGCTTCTCGAACGACTCGCCCGCGGCGAGGCCCTTGGTCACGGCTTCGAGGGCGGCCGCGTTGTCCTTGGCGATCTGGATCATCCGGAAGCGGTAGCGGGGCGCGGGGTTGAACTCCTCGAAGAACCGCTCGTAGGTCTGCTGGATGTCGCGCCACGAGACGTTGACGCGCTTGTAGATCTTCTGCTGGAGCTGGTACTTCACGAGCTCGGTGTCGCGCCGCTCGGCCACGATCTCGTCGAGGCTCTTGCCCTCTTTTTCACGCATCTTCGTGTCGGTCAGGGTGCGGCTGCCGAGGTTCTCGGAGGCCATGCGGCGCGACAGGCCCTGCACGAACGAGAAGAACCCGGCCTTCTGCTCGGGGGTGAACGACGCGAGGGCTTCGGCGGTGAGGAGTTCGTCCTCGATCATCGCGTCCAGCTCGCGGACGATCTCCGATCGCGCGAACTTCATCCACTCGGCCCGGGGCAGCTTGCCCGCTTCGGCGCGCAGGCGGTCCTGCATCGTCTCGAGGAAATCGCCCGCGTAGATCGCGCGACCGTTGATGTCGCCGATCTTCGCGTCGACCAGAACGGAATCGGTCACGGGGACCGCCGTCGGCTGCTGGACGCCAGCGGGCGCGCCCGTCTGGGCCACCACGTTGTCCATGCCGCTCGAGGCCGCGATCGGGCCCGTCAACGTGATCTTCGGGGGCTCGGTCACCTGCGCGACCGCGGCGGTGCCTTCGGTCGTGGCGTCGGCCATGATGGGCGCGGGGATCGCGAGCTCCGGCTGGAAATCGACGGTGCGTTGGAACTCGTCGCGCGAGAGGATGGCGGTGGAAGGGATCTGGGAGACCTGGCACCCCGCCAGCGTCGCCACCGCGCCGGCCATTGCCGCGAGCAGAGCGGTGCGGGGGCGGGACGACTGATCCGTGTCGAGAGCCGGGAGCCTTGTCATGGACATACAGCGTAACGGGTCCGGGGCCGGTTGTCCCGGGGGGAGGGTTGGGGAAGGCGTGTTGGTGGGCGGGGCGGGGGCGACACGGGGGTGCCGGCCGCTAGAATGGCCCTCTGGCTCCCGGCCCGGCGTTCCGCCGCTGGCCGCGCGTCAGACCAGGAGCCTCCGAATGTCCAACGGCAACGAACCCGAAGCGCCGAAGCTGATCATCGACTCGGACTGGAAGTCCCAGGCCCGGGCCGAGAAGGAACGGCTGAGCCAGAAGGTCGAGCCGGCCAAGCCGGTGGCGACCCCGGCCGCCGCGGCGGGTGCGGCTCCGGCCGAGGGGGGCGAGGAAGGGGCCCAGGAGCCGGGGATTCAGGACATCATCAGTCTGTTGATGACGCAGGCCCTGACGTACATGGGGGCATTCCCGGACCCCCGCACAGGCCGTGCGGTGGTTTCACTGGAAATGGCGAAGGTGTTCATCGAACTTCTGCGGGTGCTCGAAGAGAAGACCAAGGGCAACCTCACCGCCCAGGAGTCGACCGTGATGGCCCGCGTGCTGAATGAGCTGCGCCTCGAGTTCGTCGAGGTCTCCCGGTACGTCGAGCAGGCGATCGCGGAGGGCAAGATCAAGCCCGCCGGTCCCGCGGGTCCGGGTGGGGTTGTCGCGGCACCCCCCGGGATGGGTATGCCGGGGGCCGGTCCCTTCCGGGGTTGATCCCGTCGAGATCGGTGGTCGTGGAGGGGGGCGGAGGGGTTGGAAGGGGAGGGGGTTCGACGCCGATGGCGGCGCAGAAAGGCGGATCGTGAGCACGGAAAGCGGGTTCTTCGAGAAGCACTACTACCTCCTTCGGCGCCTGCACTCGTTGACGGGCATCGTGCCGGTGGGGCTGTTCCTCTGCACGCACCTTCTGACGAACTCTTCGATCGTCTGGGGGATGCTCGACAGCCGCAAGGCCGAAACCGGGCACGGTGGTGTCGCGACCTTCATGCACGAGGTTGCGTTCATCCACTCGCTCCCCTTCCTCCTGCTGATCGAGATCGGCGGCCTCTGGCTGCCGATCGCGTTCCACTCGCTCCTGGGCTGGTACTACGCGACCACCGGAAGCACGAACACCCAGCGCTACGCCTACCAGAGCAACTGGCGGTACCGCGTGCAGCGTTTCAGCGGGTACGTCGGGGTCTTCTTCATCTTCTACCACGTTGCCACACTCCGCTGGGGCTGGACGTTCCTCGTGCCCGGCGGCGAGCCGTGGACCGCGGAGCACGCAGCCAGCACCATGGCCATGGCGCTGCGTGGCGGGAAGGAAGGCATCTCGCTCGCCGGGATGCTGGTCTCGGCCGGGTACATGCTCGGCGTGTCGCTCTTGGTGTTCCACTTCGCCAACGGTCTGTGGACCGCCGCGATCACCTGGGGCCTCACGGTCTCCAAGAAGGCCCAGGAACGCTGGGGCTACGTGTGCGCGGGCGTCGGTGCGAGCCTGATGGTTCTCGCGTGGTCCGCGGTCCTCGGCTTCCTCTTCCTGGACCCCGCCAAGGCCCGCGAGGTCGAACTCAAGATGGGCGGCGGTCACGGGCAGGTCGAGGCGAGCAGCGCGGGTTTGGCGGGCGAGTAACGCCGCGGCACTTCAGCAGTCTTCCAGTTTCTGAGAGGAATCAAGCATGTCTCAGCAGCGGGTGATCGTGGTCGGGGGCGGGCTTGCGGGTCTGGCGGCATCGGTGCGTGTCGCCGAGGCGGGGCTCCCGGTGGACCTGTTCTCGGTGGTCCCGGTGAAGCGGAGCCACAGCGTGTGCGCGCAGGGCGGCATCAACGCGTGCAACGAGGTGGCCCGGCAGCAGGGGTACTCGGAGTACGAGCACTTCGACGAGACGATTTACGGCGGCGACTTCCTCGCCGATCAGCACCCGGTGCTGGAAATGGCTAACTGGGCTCCGCGGATCATCGATCTGCTCGACCGCATGGGCGTGCCCTTCAACCGGACGTCGGAGGGGTACCGCGACCTGCGGCTCTTCGGCGGCTCGCTGTTCAAGCGCACGCACTTCGCCGGCGCCACGACCGGCCAGCAGCTGCTCTACGCCCTCGACGAGCAGACACGCCGCTACGAGAGCGAAGGAAAGGTCACCAAGTACGAGTTCTGGGAGTTCCTCGGCCCGGTGATCGGTGAGGACGGCGTCTGCCGCGGCATCGTCGCCCAGGACATGCGGACGATGCAGATCCGTTCGTTCCGCGCCGACGCGGTGGTGATGGCCACGGGCGGGTGCGGGCTGGTGTACGGCAAGAGCACGAACTCGATCATCTGCACGGGCGCTGCGGCGGCGCGGTGCTACCAGGCGGGCGTTCACTACGGGAACCCGGAGATGATCCAGGTGCACCCGACGGCGATCCCGGGTGCGGACAAGCTCCGGCTGATGAGCGAATCGGCGCGTGGCGAGGGCGGTCGCGTGTGGGTTCCGCGCAAGAAGGGCGACAACCGCCCGCCGAAGGAGATCCCCGAGGCCGAGCGGTACTACTTCCTCGAGGAGCGGTACCCCAAGTACGGCAACATCGTCCCCCGCGACATCGCGACCCGCGAGATCTTCTCGGTGTGCGTGAACGACGGGATGGGCGTCGCCGGCGAGAACCAGGTCTACCTCGACCTCACCCACAAGCCCGCGGAGTACCTCAAGAAGAAGCTCGAGGGCATCCTCGAGATCTACTCGAAGTTCGCCGGCGAGGATCCGTACACCAACCCGATGAAGATCTTCCCCGCTGTGCACTACAGCATGGGCGGTCTGTGGACGCAGTTCGTCAAGGGTAGCTACAACCCCGCGGAGCCCCGCACCAAGCACGAGAGCGGTACCACTGCGCCGATCGGTTCCGCGATCGGTCAGGGCATGGACTACGGCAACCCGCTCAACATGATGACCAACATCCCCGGCATCTACGCCTTCGGCGAGGTGAACTTCGCCTACCACGGCGCAAATCGCCTGGGCGCGAATGCGCTGCTGTCGTGCCTGTTCGACGGCCTGTTCTGCGGCGTGTCGGTCGTCAATCATGTTCGCAACTCCAAGTCCGCCGCCGCCGACGCGCCGCAGGGCGCGTACGACGCGGCGGTCGGGGCCGAGGACGCGAAGGTCAAGAAGCTGCTCGGGACGGTGGGCAAGTCCACCGACGAGAAGTTCAATCCCTACGTCATTCATAAGGAACTCGGCGTCGAGATGACCGCCGCGTGTACCGTCGTGAAGAGCGAAAGCCGCCTCAAGCAGTGCCAGGCCAAGCTCGCCGAGCTCAAGGACCGGTTCGCCGGTGCCTCGCTGGGCGACGCCGCGGCGTGGACGAACCAGTCGCTGGGCTTCATGCGAGCGGTGGGGGACATGCTGACGATCGCGGACGCGATCGCGATGGGCAGCATTGAGCGGCGTGAAAGCCGCGGGGCCCACTACCGCACGGACTTCCCGGACCGCAACGACGACCAGTTCATGAGAACGACCAAGTGCATCTTCGATGGTGCGCGTCGCGAAACGAAGCTGGAGTTCGCGCCCATCGACGCGGCCCTGATCAAGCCCACCGCCAGAACCTACGGCAAGAAGTCCGAGGCTCCCAAGAAGGCCGAGCCGGTTTCCGTCTGAGAGATTCACCATGACAACCACCACCAGCAAGCGGAATCTCGCCAAGCCCGGCCGCACGGTCCGGATCACGGTCAAGCGGTGCGAAGGCCCCGGCAAGCCCTCGCGGATGGAGACCTTCAAGGTCACCGTCGAACGCGGCGCGAACGTGATCTCTGTGCTCCAGCAGATCGCGGCGAACCCTGTGACCGTCGACGGCAAACGCACCACACCGGTCGTGTGGGACAGCGGCTGCCTCGAAGAAGTCTGCGGCGCGTGCACGATGGTCATCAATGGCAAGGCCCGCCAGAGCTGCTCGTGCCTGATCGACGACTACGCCCCTGGTGAAGGCGACGAGATCACGCTCGAGCCCATGAGCAAGTTCCCCGTCATCCGCGACCTGTGGGTCGACCGCGCTCGTCTCTTCCACAACCTCAAGCGCGTGAAGGCCTGGGTCCCGATCGATGGAACCTACTCCCTCGGCGCCGGTCCGCGCGAGCAGGGCAAGGATCAGGAAACCCGGTACAAGCTCTCCGAGTGCATGAGCTGCGGCTGCTGCCTCGAGGCGTGCCCGCAGTTCCAGGTCGAGCCCGACGAGAAGAAGTGGGACACGTCGTTCGTCGGCGCGCACGCGATCAGCCAGGCCCGCCTCTTCAACCTCCACGCCACCGGCGCGCAGCTCGAGAGCGAACGCCTCGACGCCCTCATGGGCCCCGGCGGTGTCGCCGACTGCGGCAACGCCCAGAACTGCGTCCAGGTCTGCCCCAAGCACATCCCGCTTACCGAGTCCATCGCCGCCATCGGCCGTGCGACCACCATCCACGGTTTTGTGCGGTTCTTCAAGGGCTAAGGCCCGGCCCGAGAACCTCCAAGGTCCGATCCGGTTCGCACAGACCGCGCTGTCCGCGCGGCTGGACCTTCCTCGCCCTCTCCTTCCGCCTCGGGTGCGAGCATCACCTCTCAACCGCCGATGCTCGACGTGATGCGTGGACCCAACTCACAGCGCCCCTTCTCCGCCCTGCCCGACCACTGGCCGAACGACCCGGTGAACCTCGCCGGTCTTCGGACACTCGGGCTCCTGCTCTCCGCCTCGGCCGCTGCCGCGGACTTCGCCGGCGGTCTCATCACCGGCGGTGCCTCCGTCGGTGAGGACGGCGCGGCGGGCGAAGCGGTCACGAAGGCCGTCGACCGCCTTCAGTGGCCCACCAAGCCCCTGCGCATCGGCGTCGTCAACCCCGGCGCGTGGGCCGAGGCCCTGCACGACGCGGGCGACAACTCGATGATGCTCTGGCTCGAGATCCCCGAAGATCAGGCCGACACGGCGCAGGAGCGTCACCGACTCGACGCGATGCTCCGCGTCTGCGACGACGAGCAACTCGAACTCACCACCCTCATTCCTCACGGCCACGAGGCCGCGTGGTTTGATTGGGGCAGCGAGCGTCCGCTCTCGTACGCCGCGGTCTTCCCGCTCCAGCTCGACTGCGAGCGCCTCAGTTGCTCGATCACCTCGGCCGATCAGCCCGAGTTCGTGCGTTCGCTCATCGATTGCGCCGCGTGGAGCAGCCGCTGGCCGACGCGGCTCTCCCTCCGCGACCGCGTTGACGGCCGCCACCCCTGCATCCGCCCGCGCGAGTCGGCCAACGCCGTCCGCGAGTGGAGGCCGCACACCGAGCACTTCGCCCAGTGCGTCGCGAACTTGATGCAGCACGTCTCCATGCAGTCGCGAACCCTCAGGCCGACCACGACCATGAAGGCCGCGGCACGCCTCGTCAGCGCGTGGCTCACCACCAGCGGCGCGGTGATGACCGACCAGGTCCGTCGCGCGGGCATCGAGTCGTGCGCGGCGATGGCGGGCGAAGAAACCGAGGTGCTGCTGCGGCTGGCCGCCGCCCGCCTCGCGTGTTACGACGACGTCGCCGGGCTCGAAGCGATCCGTCGCGCCGACCGCCACCTGGCCGGGCGCGAAGCCCTGCCGGGCACCGATCCGTACACGTTCCTCAAGGCCGAGATGACGATGGACCTCAACGCGCCCCTTGCGGTCGGGCGTCTGGCGGCGGGCCTGTGCATGGCCGCCTCGACGATGACCGCCGAGCGTCTGAAGTTCATGCGTGAGGACATCACCGAGGACATGCAGGGCAGCGGTCTGCTCGTCGGTCGCGACCAGGACCAGCGTCTGCTGCTCGAAGTGATGCGGACTCTGGAGGAGTGCCGGCGCCTGGATCCGCGGAAGGTCGCGGCGCCGCCGGTGGCAGCGCCGGCCGCCGCCGCGTAACGGCTAACCCTGAAGGTCGATGTGTGCCCGGCTTGGCTTGGGTGCCGCGCCGGGGGCGGGCTGGGACTTGTCGTGAGGAGTGGCGGGCGTCGAGAGCTCGACGTGGTCGTCCTCGCGGTGGGGCTGGTCTTTTTTCTGGTCCTTCGGCTGTTCGCGTTTCTGCTGCTGGCGGTCACGATTCGCCGGCGGGAGGCCGGAGATGGGCTGACCGGGGCCTGTGCCAAAGACTCCCATGGGGTGCGCATCGGCAGACCCGGTCTTGGGGCTTGAGAGTTTCTACGGGCGTTCCCGGGTTAGAACGAAAACCGAAGCGCCGCCGTGAGGAACGGGGCCGCGTCGGCGTCCAGTTCCTGCAGTTCCTGGCCTTCGCGGTCGTCGAGCTCAAACTCGCGCCCGAAGAGCATGCCGCCCCGCACGCTGAACGTCACCTGCGGGGAGATCGTCCAGTCCGTGCCGATCGCGATCGGGATCCCCGAGTCGCGTCCGACGCCGTCGGGGGTCGCCCCGTCCTCGCTCAGACGGTACTCGCGGAAGAGGTACCCGCCCGACAGGAAAATCGAGGCGGAGTCGCACGCCTGGTACGCCAGCTTTATCCCCGCGCCCTGGGCCTGCGTGTCCGTCGACAGCGTCCAGCGGTCCGCCAGCTTCCAGTTGAAGTTGATGATCGGGATCACGTAGCCGTCGTCCTCGAGGCGCGTCGCGTAGCCCAGGCCGAAGGCGATGCGGAACTTCTCGCTCGCGGCGTACGAAGCCCCCGCGTACCCGGCGCCGGTGATTGTCGCGGAGAAATCGGCGTCCTGCTCGCCGGAGGAGGCGACGAACCCGCCCGTGAACCAGCCCCACTCGTCGTTGATTTTGCGCGAGTACCGCACGCCCGCGGTGTACTGCACCACGTCCTCCCAGGGCTCGGACGCGCCGAAGCCAGCGTCGCCCCCGAAGTCGTAGAACGACCACGTTGATCCGATGCTCAGCGAGAGCGTGCCCCGCTCACCGGCGGGGATGTCGACGCCCAGCTCCGCGCCGACATTCGACACCGACACATCGCCGTTGTCGCCGTCGAAGTCCGCACCACCGACCGCGAAGCCCTGGATCGTGAGCTCAGCCTCGAGCTGCCGGGCCGGCTTCTCCGCGGGGGCCTCCTTCGCATCTTCCTGCGCGAACGCGACGGGAGCAAGGATGGAGGCAAGAACGAGTGCGAGTGGGGTCTTCACGGGGTGTTCCTTCGGGCGTTGCGTTGAACGGGATTCACTTCTCGAGAACGTCTTCCTCACGGGCGAGTGTACCCTCGCTCCCGGCGACGACCACGCAGGCCACCGCGTCGCCGGAAACGTTGACGATGGTACGGGCCATGTCGAGCACGCGATCCACCGCCAGGATGATCGCGATCCCCTCCGTCGGGACCCCTACCGATTCCAGCACGATCGCCATCATCGCCACGCTCGCCCCCGGAAGCCCCGGCATCCCCACCGAGATCACCGCCGCCATCACGCCAACCGTGATGTGCTGCGAGAACGTGAGGTCGATCCCGTACAGCTGCGCGAGGAAGAGCACGCTGATCACCTGGTACAGCGAGGTGCCGTCCATGTTCAGCGTCGTCCCCATCGGGCACACAAAATTCGCGATGTCGTCCGGCACGCCGAGCCGGTCACGCGCGCACTGGATCGTCACCGGGAGCGTCGCGCTCGAGCTGCTGCTCGAGAACGCCAGCGTCTGGGCCGGGGCCAACGCCCGGAAGAACCGCCGGTACCCGACCTTGTTCCCCCGCTTGGTCATGAGCAGCATCAGCAGCGGGTACTCGATCAGCAGCACGATCCCCAGCCCGCCGATCACGCACGCGCAGTACACCAGCACGCTCTTGAGCGCGCCCACGCCCACCGCCGCGACGAACTGCGTCACCAGGCAGAAGACCGCCAGCGGCGCGAGCGCCATGATGATCCGCACCAGCGCCATCACACCTTCCGAGATCGCCTCCGACACCTTGACGAACGGCTCGCTCTTCTCCCGCGGGATCATCGTCAGCCCGACGCCCAGCAAGAACGCCGTCGCCACCACCTGGAGCATCTGCGCATTCGCCATCGCTCCGAACGGATTCGTCGGGATCACCCCCAGCAGATACGCCCACACCCCCTGGTCCTTCAGCTGGTGCGCCGTCTGCAGCCGCGACGCCGCGTCGCTCGCGTACTGCGCCACGATGCGTGCGCGGTCTTCGTCGCTCACGAACGTGCCCGGAGCTACCACCTTCCCGATGATCACCGCGATCGCCGTCGCCATGATGAGCGTCGCCGCGAAGCACAGCAGCGTCTTCATCCCGATCCGGCCGATCTTCCGCACGTCGCCGACGCCCGCCACCGCCAGCACCAGGCTGAAGAACACAATCGGCACCGCGATGAACTTCAGGCTCTGCAGGAAGAGATCCCCGGCAAACTTGTTCGCCTTCCCCAGGAACCGCACCACCGCCGCCAACGCCCCCGCGTCCCCGTTGGCCTCCGAGCCCTTGAAGCCCACCCACGCCGCGGCATCGCCAACCCCGATCGCCTTCCAGGTGTCGGCGGTCCAGAACTCATTGACGCTGGCCCCGACCGCGACCCCGAGGCCGAGTGCGATGAGAACCTTCCAGTGAAGAGCCAAGCCTTTGGATTCAGTCATAAGGGGAGGAGCGTACCGGACCCGGCCGGGCGGGGCGCGGTCCAAACAAACAACAAACGATGAAACTTGCACCCCGAAAGAAGTGGAACTTTGGGCCGGTCGATGGGCTATACTGTCCCCCTGCCACGGTCATCCGGCCGGAGGCAACAACTTGGGCGATTGGCGCAGTTGGCCAATCGGCACCCGACCCAAACCCCAGCAATACCAAGCACTTACAACACGCTCCCGATGTTCGGGTAGCGCCGGTGGTAGCGCACGCGCCCATCGACGATCCCGAGCTTGCGGTGGTGGTGGGGGCGTGGGGGGGGCTGGCGGTTGAGGTGCGGCGGGCGATGGTGGCGCTGGCGAGGTTGTCTGGGGAGCGGAAACCCTGAACGGATTCCGCTAGGCTGTCGGCGGGCGTTCGGTCACGTTCCCGCTCGCTCCTGCTTCCGCAGTCTTCGCCGCGTGAGATCCCATGCCATCACTCGAGTTCAAGGGCAAGTCGTTCGTCTACACGCACCACCTCTCGGTCCCGTTCCGGGAACTGGTAGTGGATGCGAAGCGGTCTCTTCCAACGAAGGGACAGAAGCCGAGCCTCGATGACAACCTCATCATCCACGGCGACAACCTGCACGCGTTGAAGGCCCTTCTGCCGGTGTACGCGGGCAAGGTGGACTGCATCTTCATCGACCCGCCGTACAACACGGGCAACGAGGGGTGGTGCTACAACGACAACGTGCGCAGCCCGCTGATGAAGGAGTGGCTCAAGAAGGAGGCGAACCCGGTTGACAAGGAAGATCTGGAGCGGCACGACAAATGGTTGTGCATGATGTGGCCGCGCCTGCAGCTGCTGAAGGAGCTTCTCGCCGAGAGCGGCAGTATCTGGGTGACGTTGGACGATAACGAAGTCCACCGATGTCGAGCGGTACTGGATGAGACGTTTGGCGAGGAGAACTTTGCGGCGTGCTGCATCTGGCATAAGGCTGACAGCCCCAAGAACACCGCGGAGTACTTCAGCGTCGATCACGATTACGTGCTTGTTTACGCTAAGCATCTCCCGGCGTGGGCGCTGAACCTGGTGCCGCGGTCCCAGGAAATGCTGGACCGATACAAGAATCCGGACAAAGACCCTCGCGGCCCCTGGATGCTCAGCGACCTCGATGCCCGGAACTACTACTCGAAAGGCACCTACTCGATCAAGACCCCCTCTGGTAAGGTGATTTCCGGGCCGCCTCCGGGCCGGTACTGGAGTGTGTCCGAAGAGCGGTTCTGGGAGCTAGACTCGGACAATAGAGTCAGCTGGGGCGAGAATCGTGACTCGCCGAATATCAAGAGGTTCTTGAAAGAGGTAAAGGACGGGGTCGTCCCCCGTACTCTTTGGCCTTGGCAAGAAGCGGGCAGCACCCGAAACTCCAAGAGCGAGCTGATAGAGATCATCGGAGGGATGCCCGACGACGAAGATGTGTTCGTCACTCCGAAACCGAGCAAGCTGGTTCGAAAGGTCTTGGACTTAGGTACAGGGCCCAACTCGATTGTCCTCGATTCCTTCGCTGGTAGCGGCACCACGGCCCACGCAGTCCTCGCGGCGAACAAAAAGGATGGCGGCAACCGTAAGTTCATCCTTGTGGAGACGGAGGACTACGCAAACTCCCTCACCGCCGAGCGGGTTCGCCGCGTCATCAAGGGGTACGCGTTCGATGGAACTCAGCGCGAGGAACTGCACCGCGAGCCGCTTACCTGGACGAAACTCAAGAAGTCCAAGGATTTGATCGAGAAGGTCGAAGGCATCGAGATGATGGCCGGGAAGCGGTTCGACCGAATCAAGGCGACCGTCGACGATGGCGAGTTGGTCGTCACCGGGGAGAAGGATGTCAAGCAGAAGACGGATGGGCTTGGCGGGTCGTTCACCTTCGCCACGCTCGGGCCGGAGATGTCTATCGACGCCTTGCTCACGGGGGGTCTGCCCGCGTTCGACGCCCTCGCCAAGTATGTCTTCTATACCGCCACGGGCCTCACACTGGCTGACGTGCCCAAGCAGACCGGCAAGGCCTTCGGGTACATCGGCGAGACGGAGAGCCACCGCGTCCACCTGCTCTACAAACCGGAGAAAGCGTGGCTGCGAAGCAACGACGCTGCACTCACCGAGCAGATGGTTGACGACATCGTCGCCACGAACAGGACCGACAAGAAGACGCTGGTTTTTGCCGCGGCGAAGTTCATGGGACAGCGTGACCTGACGAAGCGCGGCGTGGATTTCTGCCAGTTGCCATACGCCATTCACCGCATCCTTGGGGACTGAATGAAACTCAAGGACTATCAGATTGACGTCCTCGACCGCCTCAGCGGCTACCTATCTACGCTCTCGGCGAGGCAGAGAGAGGCGGAGGAGTACGTCGAGTTTCAGAGAAGCAAGGGGCGGGACGCCAAACTCGGTGACTACTGCCGCGATGCGTGGCAGGAGTTGGCGGCCGCGGGCGCGTTGCCCAAGGTGCGGATGCCTGATGGATCAGAAGCGGTCCCGGCGTACATCGGGCGAGAGGACGGTCGGGGGCGGCCGATCCCCAATGTCTGCATGAAGATCCCCACGGGCGGCGGCAAGACGCTGCTGGGGACCATCGCCGTCGACCGTATCAACGCAGAGGCGTTCAAGACCCAGACGGGGCTTGTGCTGTGGGTAGTTCCCTCGGATGCGATCTACTCGCAGACCTGGCGCACGCTCGCCAACCGCGAGCACCCCTATCGACAGATGCTCGAACGCGCCTCGGGCGGGCGCGTCAAGATGCTGGAGAAGAACGACGCCTTCACCAAGCAGGACGTGCAGAGCTACCTGTGCGTGATGCTCATCATGCTCCAGGCGGGGTCCGTGAAGGCGGAGTCCAAGGCGGCCCGCATCATGTTCCGCGATACGGGGCGTTACCCGTCGTTCTTTCCAGACGTGGACGACGCCAACGGAAACGCCGCCTTGCTGCGGGACCATCCCGACCTTGAAGTGAACGATCTCACCGACGAGGGCTTCGCGATCGGTGGTTTGATGGCAAAGCAGAGTCTTGCCAACGTGCTGCGGCTGACGCGGCCGCTCGTGGTCATCGACGAGGGGCACAAGGCGTACTCCGCCACCGCGCTGAACTTCATTGCCACGCACAACCCGCGATTCATCCTTGAACTGTCGGCGACCCCCAATCCGCGCGAGCACATCAGCAACGTGCTGGTGAACGTGACCGGGACGGCGCTCAAGGACGAGGAGATGATCAAGCTTCCCATCAACCTCATCAACGAGGGACGGGCCGACTGGAAGCACGCCCTTGCCGCCGCGAAGGAGAAGCTAGGCGAACTCAACAAGGCCGCTCGCAAGGTTCAGAACAACCAGGACCGCTACATTCGGCCCATCGTGCTCATCCGTGTGGAGCGCACCGGGGCCGATCAACGCGACAAGAACGAGATTCACGCCGACGTCGTGCGCGAGCACCTCATCGAGAAGCTCGGCGTGGACAAGGACGAGATCCGGATCAAGTCGTCGTCCAACGACGAACTCGCCGAGGTGGACAAGAACCCCGCGTATGAGGGCAAGGGCTTGCTCTCAGACAAGTGCCCGGTGCGCTACATCATCACGAAAGATGCACTGCGCGAGGGGTGGGATTGCCCGTTCGCATACGTGCTCGTGGTGTTGTCACGAACAACTGCGGCCACGGCGCTGACGCAGATGGTTGGGCGCGTGCTCCGCCAGCCCGGGGCCAAGTTGACCGGCACGGCCGCACTCGATGAGTGCTACGTCTTCACGCACGATCAAAACGTGCAGGAAGCAGTCGCGAACGTGCGCCTTGCGTTGGAAGACGAGGGCATGGGCGACCTTGCCGCGGGCGTGCGAGCGGCGGGGAAGGGTGTGGTGGCGGGGTCGAAGCCTGTCACGCTGAAGCGACGGGCTGCATTCAAGGGAGTGAGGGTCTTTCTGCCGCGGGTTCTCTCCAAGCACTACAAGACCAAGGAATGGCGGGAGTTCGACTACGAACGCGACCTCCTGCCGCGCCTTCCCTGGGACGAGTTTGAGTTCACCGGGCGTGACACGTTCTCTCCCGATTCGTCTCAGGGAATCGAGCGTTCGATCACCCGCGTTGACGTGGACGACGTCGCCAAGAACGACGACTCCGCGCCGGATGCCCCAGAGGTGACGACGCTGGCGGGCGGTGAAGGCGAACTGGAAACGGCCGCGCTGGCGCGGCTGCTGCTGGACGTGGTGCCGAACCCGTGGCAAGGCGCGAGGATCATCGATCAGGCGATTGCCGCTCTGCGGGCGAGGGGCATCGCGGAGCGGCGCATCTTCGCCAACCGTCTGGCGCTCGTGGGCGAGATCAAAGAGGATCTGAAAAAGCAGGTGAACGAGGCCGGAGAAGCCGAGTTTCGGCGGATGCTGGAGTCGGGAGAGCTTTCGTTCAGTCTGGTTTCATCGAACGACCCGAACCTGAACTGGGAACTCGCTCAAACGCTCGAACTCGACGTTCTCGAAGCCGATCAGGTGCTGACGCGGCAGAATGGCACGCCGATCGAGAAGAGCTATCTCGACCCCATCTACCGGAAACAGGTCAACGGGCTTGAAGAAAAGGTCGCGTGGTACTTGGACGGGGATGATGCTGTGAAGTGGTGGCACCGTATCGCAGTCCGACAGGATTGGTCCCTCCAAGGCTGGCAGCGAGGCCGGGTGTACCCGGACTTTCTCGCGTGCTTGGACGGCGATGGAAGCGGCGTCATTCGGTTCACGGTGTTGGAGACGAAGGGCCTGCACCTTGCCGGAAGTGCCGACACCGCGTACAAGGAGAAGCTGTTCAGCCTGCTGACTGAGCACTCGCAAACCGCCGTTCCCGCGGGCGAGCTGATCATCGAGCACGGGAAGCAGCGCATCCGATTCGAGCTGCTGTTTCAGAACGACTGGCAGCAGCGAATCGCGGGTACGCTTGGCAAGCGTCCGTAGGAGCCTCGGCGGATTGTCCCCGGGGTGCTCGCTTCGCGAGCGCGTGCACCCAACTGCTGGCGTTCGGTCTCGGCTCCGCTTCGCATCATGGCTTTCTCACGGCGTTCCCTATGGCATTCGAAATGGCGTTCACCGCCAATCCGCCGCGGATTCAGCGGCTGAAGCTGTCGCCACTCGCGAAATGCCCCATCTCCCGCGGCGGCCTGGCTCTACGCAAGCTGGCCACTCTCGCCTGATACGTCACATATGACCGATCACTCACGCGGCTCGTGCCGCCGGGATCGAAAGTTCGGCGATTGGAATCAAGGCGTAAGTCTCTGACGCACATCATGTAAAGTCGCGAACGGCGTTGATCGTGCGTGATTCTGCACGGATTCTCCCCGAAAAGCCCCCCCTCTCGATCCGATCCGAATTTGCAGACGACGCAACGAGCGTCGCAACCGAGCACATTCGCACAAGGGAATCGAGATGCACGACCACGCCCGCCACGACTTGAACACCCCCGCCCGCCCGCCATCACCACCGACGACGACCGGCTTCTCCGAGCGGGTGAAGTCGCCGAGATGCTCGCCGTCTCCTCCCGCCTTGTCTGGCGCTTCCGCGCCGAGGGCAAGCTCCCGAGCGTCTCGCTCGCGGGCGCAACCCGCTTCCGACTCTCCGATGTCAAGCGGTTTATGCAGTCCGGGGTATGAGGAGAAGATCATGCAACAGAATCCAGGCGGGGCAGCACCCGGGCCAATCGAAGCGGCAACCCGCACCCGCATTCGGGTGATCATGCGGCAGACGTCGAGCCACGACCTCCAAAGGTGTATTGATGCCGCCATCGCCGCGGGCGACTTTGCAACCGCGGTCGGGTGGGCGAGAGAGCAGGACCGACGCAAGAACGAGGTGAGCCAGCGGCTGGGGTACCGGCCATGAAAGAGCCCACCAATGAGGGAGGCGAATCGTCCGATCCGGTGGTGCTGAGTCGCTTGAGCGGTATCGAGGCCCGCGACGTCGAGTGGTTGTGGCCGGGTCGAGTTCCGCTCGGGAAGTTCACCCTCTTTCAAGGCGATCCGTGCGTGGGGAAGTCCTTCGTCACGATGGACATCGCCGCGAGGGTCTCGACGGGGTCCGGTTGGCCGGACATTCCCGACCAGCGAAACCCGCCCGGGGACGTCATTCTCCTCTCAGCAGAGGACGACGCCGCGGACACAATCAAGCCCCGCCTTGTCTCGCTCGGCGGTGATCCCTCGCGCGTGTCGGTGCTCGATGGCGTGAAGCATCGCCACGATGCGTCTCCGGATCCGTTCTGTCTGGGGCGTCATGTCCGGCTACTCGCCGAGACGCTCGCTCGCCTTCGTTCGGTGCGCTTGATCGTGATCGATCCGATCGCCGCGTACATGGGCGAAGTGGATTCGCATGCGAACGCGGACGTGCGCCGCGTGCTCGCACCGCTCACGGATCTCGCGGCCCGAGCGGGAGTGGCGGTGGTGGGGGTGACGCACCTCAACAAGGCCTCGGGAACGAAGGCAATCTACCGGGGCACAGGCTCGCTCGCGTTCGTCGCCGCGGCGCGGGCGTCGTGGTCGTTCCAGAAGGACCCCGATGATCCTGAGCGGCGATACATGCTGCCCGTCAAAATCAACATCGCTCGCGAGAGCAAGGGGCTCGCGTATCGAATCGTCGGTGATCCCCCGCGCGTGGAATGGGAGGATCAACCGATTTCGCTCACGCCCGATGAAGTCTTCGCTGCGGAGGCTTCCGCCGGGGAGCCCGACAGCCGAGTGAGGGCCGCGGAGCGGTGGCTCGATGAGTATCTCCGCGATGGCCCCAAAGGAGCCGTCGAGATCATTGAGGCGGGGCAGGCCGCGGGGCACTCCGAGCGCACGCTCACACGAGCGAAGCGGAAACTCGGTGTCCAGTCGAGGAAGAACGGGTTCCGGGGCGCTTCGGCGTGGCTCCTCCCCGCGGCCCAAAGCGTGCCAAACCCGCCAAAGGATGCCACGCTCTGACGGTGGCTCGCTTTGGCGATCTTGGCACGGATTGGCGGATGAACGGGGAACGTATTTCACCCCGATGCGTCTTCGTGCAGTAGAATTCAAGCCGATTCACCTCCCGGCACGGCCGGGGCAAGTCGCGGGGACCAATCACCATGCCAACCACCTTCGAGGGCTCGCTCTACAAGAAAACCACCACCGCCACCAAGTGGACCGGCGCTTTCACCCATCCCCACACGAAGAAGCGGGTCGTCAAGACTCTCTACACCGACTTTCGCGCTTCGCAGAAGCGGCTGCAAGAGATGATCATCGAGGCCGAACGGGAAACCGAGGGGATCGGCGACCGGTTCCGCGAGCACCGGCAGCGCCACCTCTCCGAGCACGTCACCGAGTACCTCGCCCACTGCGAGCACGTCGGCGAGTCGCCCGTTCACCGCGGCAACAAGCGCACCCAGCTTGAACGCATGCTCGCGAGCACCCAAGCCACCCGCCTCCCCGACATCGAGCCCAACCGCATCGAGCGCCACCTTCAAGCCCTCGCCCGCGGCGGGCGCGTGAAGAAGTACGACAAGAGCCAGGACAAGGGGCTTTCGGCCCGGAGCGTGAACCAGCACCGCGCGACCATCGTCGCGTTCATGCAGTGGTGCGTCGATACCAACCGAGCGCCCGACAACCCGCTCCGAATCGTCCCAAAGCAGGATGAACGCAAGGACCGCCGCCGGATCCGCCGCGCGTTGAGCGTCGATGAACTCGCCAGGCTCGCGGCGGTCTCCGAGCGATACCGAGCGGTCTACACCATCGCGGCCTACACGGGCCTCAGACGGGCCGAACTCCGGAAGATCACATGGGCCGACGTCGACACCAGCGCCCGGCAGCTTCGGGTACGCGTGGGAGTCGGCAAGGCGGCCCGCGAGGACTTCGTCCCCATCCACCCGGAGGCCTTCACCGCCTTCGAGGCCATCCGCCCCGCGGGCGCGAAGGCCGGTTCGCGGGTCTTCGAGTCGCTCCCGGGGCACCGGACCTTCGCGGCACACTTGAAGCGGGCGGGCATTGAGAGCCCCGACGGCGAGGGGAGGCAAGTGGACTTCCATTCGCTCCGAACCACGTTCGGAACGCTCCTGGCACGCTCTGGCGTCACGCCGCAGGAAGCCATGAAGGCGATGCGGCACTCAGACGTGAAGATCACCATGCGGCACTACACCGACCTGCGCTACAACGACATCGAGCGGGCGGTGGGCAAGCTCCCCCCGCTCAAGAGCCCGAAGCCACCCCGCCCACACGCGCAGCAGGCGACCGGGACCGACGGCCCGCTCCCCGAGCCCCCGAGCACGCTTGCGAAGATCGGCGGGGAGGGTGGTGGGGGAGAGGCGGATGCGGTGAACGCCGCGGGGGCGGATTCGGGGTGTTCGGTGGTAGCGCCAGTGGTAGCGCACGGTGCCCTTAGGGGTGCAATTCCGTTCGGTAGTGTGCAGGAAGGCCCGATAGGGTCGACCGGCGAGGGATTTTTGCCCGCGGGTGGCGAAGCGACGGAAACCCCGTATACTACAGGCCCTTGCATCTCGGTTCGCCGGGGTGCAAAGGCCGGGGACGAGCGGAGACGCAAGTTCTTGGAAGACAGCATGTTAGGGGCGATTGGCGCAGTTGGCTAGCGCGCATCCATGACACGGATGAGGTCACAGGTTCGAGCCCTGTATCGCCCACTTTCGGACCCGAGTCCGGCAGTTACCAGCTCTGCCGCCTCTTCTCCGCTGGTTGAACCGGACGGCGAGCCCCTACAAAACCAGACGTTTCAGATGCTTCGCGGGCTATGCCCGACGACTCATCCCGCCCGCGGCGAATCGATGCGGTCGCGTGCTGCGCCGCTTTCGCCGTGCCAGGACTCCGGCCCCTGGCCCGCCCCCGCCGCCATATCGAAGTGGGAGTCGCGGGTCTGCAAGTAGTGCTGCGACCCGATCAGCGGAGAATCTCCCAGCCACCTGGCGATAACGGGGTTTGGGAAACGCTGCCCCCGCGACGCGAACGGGACAGTCACCCTTCATCTTCACGGGCTCGGCGATCGCCATTGCCCCTCCCGGTTCGTGGTCTTGGGCTCGTTCGTGATCCGGAGCCCCATGTGGTCCGCCAACCGTTCGATCGTCTTCGCCGTCATGCCGCGCTCACACATCACCTGCCGCAACAGGTGAGAGAAGTCGGAATCGCTGGGTAGGTCGAATAGCCACGCAACGAGTAGCACCACGGGACCGCACATATCACTCTGTGTTACAATAGGAACATGACCCGACTGATTTGCTTTCTGTTGGCGCTCGGTTTCGCGCTGATGCTCGGAGGGTGCCATGCTTCCACGGCGCAGGCCCCCGTAACTCAGAGTCCCAACGAAGCAGCGGATGTCGAGGCGATCAGGAAGCAGGCGCTCCAGGGGCAGGCGGAAGCCCAGCTCAGCCTTGGCCGGCTGTACTACGAGGGCAAGGGTGTTCCCAAAGACCATGCCGAAGCCGCAAAGTGGTATCGGTCCGCGGCAGATCAAGGGCACGCGATAGCCCAGTTCCTCCTCGGCAGGATGTGTTACTACGGTGAAGGGGTTCCCAAAACCGATGCCGAAGCAGCGAGGTTGTTTCGCCTCGCGGCCGAGCAGGGGCACGCAGGTTCCCAGTTGAACCTCAGCATCCTTTGCTCCGACGGCAAGGGAGTACCCAAGGACGATGCAGAGGCGGCGAAGTGGGCTCGACTCGCCGCCGACCAAGGACGCCCGAGCGCCCAGTACCACCTCGCGGAGATGCACCGCGAGGGAAGGGGCGTCCCAAAGGACGACGCCGAAGCGGCCCGGTGGTTTCGGCTCGCGGCCGACCAGGGGCACGCAGATTCACAGTTTGTTCTTGGCAACCTGTACTACGACGGCGTAGGCGTTCCGCAGGACTACTCCGAATCGGCCAAGTGGGCTCGGCTCGCGGCAGAGCAGGGACATGCAGGCTCCCAGTTCAACCTCAGCATCCAGTACTACCACGGCATGGGCGTTCCCAAGGACTGTTCCGAAGCGACGAAGTGGACGAGGCTTGCGGCTGAGCAGGGCCATATGGACGCCCAGTTCAACTTGGCCGTCTACTACAAGAACGGAGAAGGGGTTCCTCAGAGCGACACCGAGGCAGCGAAGTGGGCTCGGCTCGCGGCCGAGCAGGGGGACGCGGATGCCCAGTTCACCCTTGCCGGTTACTACAAAAAGGGGGAGGGGGTTGCCCAGAACGACGCCGAAGCGGTCAAGTGGGCCCGGCTCGCGGCCGAGCAGGGGGACGCGGAGGCCCAGTTGAACCTCGGTCGTGCTTACTCCACCGGCGAGGGTGTACCCAAGGACGACGCTGAGGCCGTGAAATGGTACCGGCTCGCGGCCGAGCAGGGGAACGCAACGGCCCAGTTCAACCTGGCCGTCCACTACAGGAACGGGGAGGGGGTTCCCCAGAGCGACGCCGAAGCGGCGAAGTGGTACCGGCTCGCGGCCCAACAGGGTGATGCGACGGCCCAGGTGAACCTCGGCGTCGCGTACTCCAACGGCAAGGGCGTCCCCAAGGACGACGCCGAAGCGGCGAAGTGGGCTCGGCTCGCGGCCGAACAGGGCAACGCATCGGCCCAGTTCAACCTCGGTGTTGCGTACTCCAATGGCAAGGGCGTCCCCCAGGACGACGCCGAGGGCGTGAAGTGGTACCGGCTCGCGGCGGAGCAAGGTCACGTCGGGGCCCAGTTCAACCTTGGTCTCTCGTTCTCAAAAGGCAAGGGCGTCCCCGAGGACGACGCCGAGGGCGTGAAGTGGTACCGGCTCGCGGCCCAACAGGGTGACGCGGCGGCCCAAGTGAATCTCGGGTTCGCATACTCGAACGGTTCGGGCGTCCCCAAGGACGATGCCGAGGGCGTGAAGTGGTATCGACGCGCGGCCGAACAGGGATACGCACCGGCCCAGTTCACCCTCGGGCACGCATACTCCAACGGCATCGGCGTTCCAAAGGACGACGCCGAGGCGGTGAAGTGGTATCGGTGCGCGGCCGAACAGGGCAACGCTGGGGCTCAGTACAACCTGTCTGGGATGTACTGGCGAGGGGAAGGCGTCCCTGTGAACCGTCTTCAGGCCTACGCATGGGCCAGCTTGGCGGCGGCCAGTGGGAACGCAAAGGCCAAGACGCGCCGTGAGCTCTTCGCTCGAAACATGACCCGCGAACAGATCGCCGAAGCCCAGCGAATCGCGGCAGAGTTCAACCCGAAGGTGGGGCAGGCCGAAGAAGCGCCGCAGCCCTCTTGGTAGTGGCGAGGATTTTCATCGAGACAAGCGCCGGCGGCCCCACGCATCGAAACGCCGCGCGCCTGGGCTTCGCCATCGCGTACACGCGGGCCGTGCTGGTGCGGCCGATCGCCTCGGGGCGCTGAAGGGGCTCACACCGACGCCGGCACGGGCTCCTCGGCGCTCAAGCGCAGGCCCTCTTCCATCGCGAGTTCATCGGGCCAGATGTGAAACTGCCCGCGATCCGAGATTCCCGGTCCGTACCGGATCTCCCACGCCCCAGGGATCCCGTCCCCCGCCGCCTTGCCGGTGTAGTGCACGCAGTACGGTCCGTAGAACTTCGTCAGCGAGACGTTGCCCGTCGAGAGGTCGTAGAAGCCTTGGATGCTGAACGGCGCAACCGGATCCCGCCCCTGCCCGTCGATCCGCCCGCTGCGGAACGTCAGCATGAACCGCTGGCGGCTCTGCGTGCCGCCCTGGCGGTAGAAGCCAAACCACGGGCCGCTGGGGAAGCGTGGATCCTGTTCGGTTGGGGAGTCGTCGGACATGGCCCCATGATAGGAACCCTTGCTCGCGAGTCATCGCCCGAGAAGTACGGACTGGGCCGAGGGGCTTGCATGCTCTGCTAGAGTGGTGGACGCCTCGCACCGTGCACCCTGGAGCTTGCCCCATGCGTTCATCATCCCTCGCGTTCGCCATCGCCGCCACGCTCGCCGCTCCTCTCGCCACGGCCGACGTCACCTCCCTCCTCCCCGCCAACGACGCCAGCCTCTTCGAACCCGACGCCCCCGAAGACCAGCTCAGCGGCGGCGGTGGTTCGCTCTTTGTCGGACGAACCGGCTCCGGTCGCGTGCGGCGCGCCATGCTCCGATTCGATGTCGCCGCCGCCATCCCCGCCGGCTCGACGATCACCTCCGCTCGGCTCTCCGTCTCCGTCACACGTACCCAGGCCCCCGAGTATCTCTCCACACTCCACCGCATCGCTTCCAGCTGGGGCGAAGGACGAACCGTCGGCACCCGCGGCGGCGCAGGCGGTGCCGTCGCCCAACCCGGCGACGCCACCTGGTCCCACCGCTTCTGGCCGAACGATACTTGGATCACCCCCGGTGGTGACTTCGATGCCAGACCCCTCTGCACCCTTCCCCTCGCCGGCAACAGCCGATACTCGTTCTCCAGCGAAGCACTCACCGCCGCCGTCCAAGACATGCTCGACCACCCCGAAGGCAACCACGGCCTGCTCATCCTCGGCGACGAAATCAGCGGCGTCACCGCCAAGCGACTCGCCGCCCGCGAGTCGTCGACCGCCGCGAACCGCCCGACGCTTCTCATCGAGTACCGCCCCGCCTGCATCGGCGACTGGAACCTCGACGGCGGCATCGACGGTGACGACGTCATCGCGTTCTTCCTCCGGTGGGACAACGGCGACGCCGACGTCAACGGCTCCGGAACCACCGACTTCGAAGACCTCGTGCGGTTCATGACCGACTGGGACCGCGGGTGCACCTGATCCCCCCGTCGGGCCGCCTCGAACGCCCCCGGGCGGCCGATTCTTGACAAATATATCCGGATCTCCTACTCTTGTTCCGCACGGCAAAACAAGGTGTGGAGACCCTTCCATGGGCAAGCGTTCCTGGGCCGAACCCTACAAGATCAAGATGGTCGAGCACCTCCGGATGACCACCCGCGACGAGCGTGAGGACGCCATCTCCGCCGCCGGATTCAACACCTTCCTGCTCAAGAGCGAGGACGTCTACATCGATCTCCTCACCGACTCGGGCACCTCCGCCATGAGCGACCGCCAGTGGGCCGCGATGATGATGGGCGACGAGGCCTACGCCGGGAGCGCGAACTTCTACCACCTCGAGAGCGTGATCCACAAGTACTACGGGTTCACCCACGTGATCCCCACCCACCAGGGGCGAGGCGCGGAGAACATCCTGAGCAGGATGCTCATCAAGCCCGGCGACATCGTCCCCGGCAACATGTACTTCACGACCACGAAGGCCCACCAGGAACTCGCCGGCGGACGGTTCGTCGACGTTATCAACGACGGCGCCCACGACCCCGCGCTCGAAGCCCCCTTCAAGGGCAACGTCGACCTCGCTAAGCTCGAACGCGTCATCAGCGAAGTCGGCGCGTCCCGAATCCCCTACATGAACCTGCAGACCAACGTCAACATGGCCGGCGGCCAGCCCGTCAGCATGGAGAACGTCCGCGAGACTTCCAAGCTCCTCCGCAAGCACGGCATCCGTCTCTTCCTCGACGCCACACGCGCCGTCGAGAACGCGTACTTCATCAAGATGCGCGAGCCCGGCTACGCCACCCGCAGCATCCCCGAAATCCTCCGTGAAATCTGCTCGTACACCGACGGCTGCACCAACTCCGCGAAGAAGGACAGCCTCGTCAACATCGGCGGATTCCTCTGCGTCAACGACGACGAACTCGCCGAGCAGGCCAAGAACCTCGTCGTCGTCTACGAGGGCCTCCACACGTACGGCGGCCTCGCCGGGCGCGACATGGAAGCCATGGCCGTCGGCATCGAAGAGTCGGTCCAGTTCGACCATATCCGCGCCCGCATCGGCCAGGTCGAGTACCTCGGCAACCTCCTCATCAAAGCCGGCGTCCCCATCGTCCGCCCCATCGGCGGCCACGGCATCTTCCTCGACGCCCAGGCCATGCTCCCGCACATCCCGCGCGACCAGTTCCCCGCGCAGGCCCTCGCCGCCGCGCTCTACGTCGAATCCGGCGTGCGCGCGATGGAGCGAGGCGCGGTCTCCAGCGGCCGCAACCCCGACACGGGCGAGAACATCTTCCCGAAGCTCGAGCTCGTCCGCCTCACCATCCCCCGCCGTGTCTACACCCAGGCCCACATGGACGTCACCGCGGAGTCCATCATCGAACTCTTCAACAACCGCGAGCGCGTCGTGGGCCTGAAGTTCGACTACGAACCAAAGTACCTCCGCTTCTTCCAGGCAACCTTCAAACCCACCGTCGGCAAGAAGGTCCTCCTCGACGAACCCGCCGCCGCCAAAGCCTGCTGCGGCGGCTGCACGTGCAAGAACGCCTCCGCGGCCACTCGCGATTGAACGCCCTTGCCGCGTGCGTGCCGTCGCTCGTCACGCCGTGGTTCATCACCAGCGGATCATAAGGTCTTCTTGTTATCGGGTTGATGCTCGCCTCTAAGCTCGGTTCAAGCAAGATAACTTTTTGATGTTCTCAGACGCTGTGGTACCATCCAGCGCCGAAGACGCCCCGCGATCCGAGGCCAAGGAGTTATCAATGATCGGTAGCCGCACGCGTGTGTCGAAGTTCATGCGTTCAACGGGCCTTGTCGCCGGTGCTCTGCACCTGGTCGCTCTGGTCGGCACGACCCACGCCCAGTGCGTAACGGCCACTCCCGTCGGCCTGCAGTCGGCGACCGCGACCTTCTCCCAGACGTGCGGAGGGTCGTGGCTCATCTCTCGCACCCTCGATTCCAACCCGGCGACGGGGTGGGCAATCTACGAGAGCGGCTCGTGCGGCAGCCTGGAGTTCACCTTCAACCAAACCGCCGCGTTCGAGACCGCGACCGACATCGTCGACGCCGCGCCGGGCCAACCCGTCGTGCTCGAGATCTCGCTGTTCAGCGGCGGCTTCCAGGGGAACGTCGCACCGCACACGCTGGGGCTGTTCCGTCTTTCCGTGACGGGCGATGCGAGATCAACCTTCGCCGACGGGCTGGCGACCGGTGGCGACGTTACCGCGAACTGGGTGGTGCTGATCCCCGAGTCGGTGAGCGCGACGGGCACGACCAGTGCGGGCGTCGCGACCAATGCTGCTCCGCCGACGCTCACCGTTCAACCCAACGGCTCCGTGTTGGCCAGCGGCGCATCGCCCGAGTACACGAGGTACACGATCCGCGCCGCCTCGCCCCTTTCCGTCGTGACCGGCCTTCGCCTCGAACTCTTCGACGAGAACGGAACGTCGAACGCCATTGCGCTCGGTCTTCCAACGGGCGGCCCCGGGCGTGCGATCAACGGGAACATCGTCCTCCGTGAGCTCTCCCTCGGTACCCGCCCCTGCATCGAGGTCTGCAATCAACCCGCCGCGTCAATCGCCTGCCCGACCGGTACCGCCGAGTTCACCGCCGGCGCGGGAGGCATCGGGCCCTTCTCCTACGCGTGGCAAGTCGAGGATCTCGGCTTCCCCGGCGGTTGGCGCGATCTCTCCGATGGCCCGCTCACCATCGACAGTGCGTACTACGCCGACGTCTCGGGCTCCGCGTCCGGCACGCTGCAGGTCCAGCTCGTCTCCCCCGATACCTCTCGCCGCTTCCGCGCCGTCGCGACCGGTTCGTGCGGCTCCGCAACGAGCCAGCCCGCCACCCTCCGCATCTGCCTCGGCGACTTCAACTGCGACAGCGCGATCGACGGCGACGACGTCATCGGGTTCTTCGCATCGTGGGACGCCAGCCTCATCGAAGGCGATGTAAACGGTGACGAGAGCGTCGACGGCGACGACGTCATCGCGTTCTTCGGGGCGTGGGACGTGGGCTGCTGATCGTTTCCAAACCACCGCTGAGGCAGGGGTCTAAAGGGAGCGAGCTGCGACAGGCCAAAGAACAGGCTTCTTCGCTCTTCCCTATGGCCTCACCACTATGGCCTTCTTCTCACCGCTCCGTCGGTAGCCCCACCGGCACGCTCGTCGGCTCGTTCGGCGGTGGGCTCACAAACGGCAGGTACTCCCACCACGCCTTGTCGCGGCTGAACGCCGGGTACATGTACCCGCCCTGGGCCGCGAAGACCTGCGTCGTCCCCTTGTACCACAGCAGCCACGCCTTCTGGTCGTACTGAAAGTCCTGCCCCGTCAGACACCGCAGGCTGAACAGCGTGTTGCGGTTCACGGCGAGATTCGGATCCCCCAGCGCCGTGATCAACTGCTCCACCACCTTGTTCTCCGCGTACTGACCCAGCGCCAGCGCCGACTCCAGCCGAACCTCGTACTCCGGCTCCTTCTCCGCGTCCAGCGTCTCCAGCAGCGCATCGACCGACGCCGGATAGTGCAGCCTCTGCAGCCCCCGCGCCGCCTCCACCCGCACCGAGATATCCGGGTCCTTCAGACGCTCCACCAAGATCCCCGCGTCCTCCGGCTGGCCGTGGATCGCGATCGCTCGCACCGCCGCCGCCCTCACCCCGGGATCCGTGTCCTTCGCGTTGTCCCTGAACAACGCCATGTACACCGGCTCGCCCGCGAACGGAGCTCCCGCCAGCAACAGCGTCCCCCGATACCGATTGTTCGGGTCGTACGGATCAATCGCCCACGCCGCGGCCTCCGAAGGCGTCGGTCCGGCAAACGTATCAAACACGCTGTTCGCGCCCGGCTTGATGTCCAGCTGCGGCGCATCGCACCCCGCCAGCGACAGCACCCCAAGCAAAGCCAACGCCATTCCCTGACGGCTCTTCATGCTCGCAGTATATCGACGCCCCCCAGCCCCCGCCCGAATCCCCGCCCTCACTCCTGGCGCAACGCCTTCGGTGGGGACAAGAGCTCCTGGAAGATGAACGCCCGCCGCCAGTCGCCGGGGCCCGGCCTAAAGCCGCGACCACCCCGCGCACTCGAAGCCACCACCGCATCCGGAACCAGCCGATGCGTCGACGACTCGCCCTCGTACGGGTCCACCGCCTCCGCCTGTGCGACCGGTCGCTGCTGCTGAACCGGCTGTTGCACCGGCCTCGCCTGCGGTGGTTTCTGCTGCTTCTGCTGCTTCTGTGCCTTCTGCGGCTTCTCCAGAGGTCGCGCCGACCCGCGCGTGGTCTGGGTCTTCCCGAACGGCTGCCCCACCGGACCCGGCGCCGACGTTGTCTGCCGTGCCGGCATCGGTGCCGGTGCACTCCGCGCGGGCGACATCTGCGGCTGCTGCTGCACCTGCACCCGCGGCTGCTGATGAACCGTCGGCGGCACGCCCTGCTGCGCACTCGCCGCCCGCTGCCGCCTCAACTCTTCAATCTGCGCCCGCCGCTGCGCCGCCAACTCCTCCAGACGCTGCGCAGCCGACTTGTTCGAAGTATCCGCCATCGGAGGCCGTCCGACCGCAACCGCCTCCGGTCGCTCCTGCACCGACCCGGGCAACGGCCGCCCCAGCCGCAACGCCTCGTCCTCGGCCCGCTTCGCCAGCTCCATCTGCCGACGAAGCTCCGCCTGCTCCTTCGCGGCCTTCACGATCTTGCCGACCGCGATCGCGCCGATGATCAACACCCAAATGGCAACCTTGAGGGTGTTGGGGTTGAGCCAGTTCTGACTGTTCTGCGCGAGGTACATCACCCCCCAAGCGTATCAGCCCCGCCGCTCATCCGCGACCGGCCCCCGCCTGGGAACCAAGACCACATCCCCCGGCCCCGGGGCCTCCAGCCGCACCCCGTACACCCGGTCCAGCACCCTCGACCCCACCACCTCCCCAATCGTCCCGTCCGTCTCCACGCCCCCCTCCCCGTTCAACACCAGCGCCCGATCGGCGTACCGCATCGCCACCGTCAGGTCGTGGACCACCGCCACCACGCACAACCCCCGGTCCGCCAATCCCCTCAGCAACTCCAACACCCCCATCGCCTGGGCCGGATCCAGCGACGCCACCGGCTCATCCGCCAGCAGCACCTTCCCCCGCGCCTCCCCCCCGGCCGTCCCCAACCCAACCGCCCCCAACCCAAGCTGCGCCAACGCTCGCGCCACGGTCGCCCGTTGCTGCTGCCCGACGCTCAGTTCGCTGAACACCCGCCCCCCCAACGCCGCCATCCCCACCGCCCTCATCGCCCCCTCCACGACCCCTTCTTCCACGCCCGCTTGCCCGTACCGCCCCAGCCCAACAACCTCCGCCACCGTAAACCCAAACTCCACCACCGACCGCTGCGGCACATACGCCAGCCGCGCCGCCCGCTCCCGGCCCCCGTACGCCCCTAGCGGCCTCCCGCACAACTCCACCTCTCCGGAGGTCGCCCCTCGCGCGCCCACCATCGCACGCAGCAGCGTCGTCTTCCCCACCCCATTGGGCCCCAGCACGACGGTGAACGTTCCCTCCGCAAACGCCGCACTGACCCCGCGCAGCACCACCCGCGAGTCAAACGCCACCGTGAGGTTTGTTACACGCATCGTCACGCCCACCAGCGTAGCGATCTCCCCGCCGCCGCACCCTCCCCCCGTTTCTCACCTACCCTCCCACGCTACCGGAGACCCACGTGTACCGACTCGCCGCCAAACCACACACCCCCCTCTCCAAACTCACCATCGATGGCCCCTCCGCCAGCGGCAAGAGCTCCGTTTCCCTTCACATCGCCGCCGCGCTCTCGGGTATCCCGATGCTCACCGGCCGCCACTACCGCAGCGTCACCCACGCGCTGATGACCCGGGGCATCGACCTCAAGGACCAGCCGACCCTCTCCCGTGAGATCGCCCGACTCCCCCTCCTCCTCAACGAGAACGCCATCCTCGTCGTCGACGGCCACTGGTTCCCTGACTCCGTCATCGAGTCCAAAACCGTCGAAGCCTCCGTCAGCGATGTCGCCAACAACGACGACGTCCGCTCCGCGCTCATCGCCCTCCAGCAAGACTTCGTCGCCCGCTTCGCCACACCGGAATCCCCCGTCATCATCGAAGGCCGCGACGCCGGCACCCGCATCGCCCCCGACGCCCCCCTCCGCTATTTCCTCTCCGCCTCCGCCGAAGCTCGCGGCAAGCGCCGCTCCGGTCAACGCTCCGACGCCAACCTCTCCGAAACCCAACGCGCCATCATCGAACGCGACCTCAGAGACTCCGGCCACGACCGCGCCACCGAAGACACCCCCGGCCTGATCGTCATCCACACCGACGAGCTCTCCCAGCCCCAGGTCGTGGCCCGAATCATGCAAGACCTGGTTCGGGCGTGACCGCGCTGTTACCGCCCGCCGTTGTCCCACAGCGAGAAGAACAGGATCACATCGTCGCTGTCCACGCTGCCGTCGCCGTTCACGTCCGCGAAGATCCCCCCGCTGTCCCACAACCCGAAGAACGCCACGACATCGTCCGCGTCTACGCCTCCGTCGCCGTTCATGTCCGCGATGTTGTGCAGCAACTCGAGTCGATTGCCCGTGACCCTCGCCACGTACGAGCCTGCTGCCAGGGGCGGCTGCGACACCAGGGCAACCGATCCGGTCATGCTCGTCGCTGTGATGATGTCCGCACCGAACAGCATCATCGCCGGGTTTGACGGGTCAAACCCGCTCGACGAAATCACCCGCAACGAGCCGGCCAGCACGCACCCCTGACAACTCACGCGACCCAAGGTCGTCGCGTTCACCAGGTCGGTTCTCAACTCGCCGCTTGCCGTCTGGGAGAACGCTCCCGACACCGAGAGCAGCGATCCTCCGCCCAAGACAAGAACCCCCGAGTTCACGAAAGACGGGGTGGCATACACCACCCCGGTCCCAAGTGTCATCGTCCCGCGGTTGACCAGAACTCCGGTTGCCCCACGGATGACCGACGTTGAACTCGCAACATGGAGCGTCGCGTTGTTCGTCGTCACCGTGCGCCCGGCGCCGAGTTCGATCGCGCCCCCGTTTGACGCGATCCACGTTCCGTTGCTGAGCGTCCCCGCTGAGTAGTTGAGCAGGACCGCCGCCGCAACCGTGATTGATTGCCCTGTCGCGTGCGATGCGACCGTTCCAAAGTTCAGCAGTGTCGTGGTCGGGTTGCCGAGCAACACGCTCCCGAGCGTTCCTGGGGCGATCTCGATCACCCCGCTCGTCCCGATCGTCAGCACCCCGGTGCTCGAAGTCACCGCACTCCGCCCCAGCGTTCCGGGCCCTTCGAACCGCACCGTCGAGTTGAGCGTGTACCCCGGCGCAAACCGGATCCTCGCGCCGTTGGGCACGTGCGCGACCGCGAACGACGTGGTCCCCGCGACATCCACCTGCGCCGAGTCCGAAAGGAACAGATCGCCCGCGATTGCAACCGACGCGAACGTGCCGAAACGAGCCGAGAGCGTCGCTCCATCCGCGTAGCTCAGGGTCCCGCCGGCGATCTGGCCGCCAAAGAGCTCCCACGACCCCGTCGACGCGTTCAGTGTCAGCGACGAGTTCGCCAGTTGCCCGGCCAGCACAACCGTCCCACCCGTCCGCTCGAGCCCCGCAAGACCGAGGCCCGCTGTTGTCATGTACCCGCTTAGATTGAGCGCGCTGTTGACAACCCGAATCGTCCCCAGGTTCGTCCACGGCCCGCCGAGCGTCACCGTCGAGTTGAACCAGAGCCCGCCGAGCGTCACGATCGCGTTCGTCCCGCTGATCACGCCGATGTTCGTGAACTCGTCGGGCATGTTCAGCGTCCCTCGCTCCGCGGCGATCGTCCCCTCATTCACGAGACTCATGGGGCCCACCGTCAGTGCCCGCGTGGAGCGGTTTACAATCGTGCCCCGGTTGATGATCACGTCGTCCCCGTCCCCGATGCCGAGGTCGCCCGCGGAGTCCGCGGCCAGCTCCACCAAACCCGTTTCTCCAATTGTCAGCACGCTCTGGCCGATTCCCCCGATCGACCGTGCTCCCACTCCCGACCCTTCCGCACGAACAGTCGAGGTCAATGTGTACCCCGATTGAAACCTGACGTACGAGCTGCGGGAAAGGTGCAGCACCTCAAACGTCGTAGTGCCCAAGATGTCCACGTTCCCCGTTTCGGCAACCTGGATATCGCCTGAGATCGTGCTCGAACTGATGACCGCTCCCGAGCACAGCAGCTGTGCACCGCCGGTCAGGCTGATCGTGCAGTTGGCGATCGTCCCGGTTCCGTCGAGTTGGGTCCCGATGTTCCACGTTCCCAGTTCCGGTCCAAGCGTGAACACCGAGTTGACCAGCGTTCCCACAATGTTCACGGTCCCGCCGGCCCGGGTGAATCCTCCCGACACAAGATCCTCGATCGAGAAAATGCCTCCGAGGTTGAGCGTCGCGTTCGTGACCGACACCGCGCCGGTATTCCGCCAGATACCGTTGAACCGGATCGCCCCCGTGTTGCCCACAATCGGTCCCGAGTTCGTCCAGGTGCCGTTGACCGTAAGGCTCCCGCCGTTCGTCACGAAACCTGCCGTGCTCGTGAACGCCACCGCATCCACCCGCAGGGTCCCGCCGCTGACCTCCAGCACCCCCGCTGACACCACGGACGTCCCTCCGTCTCCCAGCACCAACGTCGCAGTCGTTGTTCCCGCCGCCTCCACCCGCCCCTGGGCGCCGATGTTCAGGACGCCGCCACCGAGCACCACGACGTTCCGCGTCCCCACCGCAGTCCCTTCCGAGCGAATCGTCGAGTTCAGCGTGTACCCGTTGCCAAACCGCACGGTCACATCATCCAACAGCCTCGCCACCTGGAAACTCGTCGTTCCCAGGATGTCCAACAACCCGCCGCCGTCGACGAAGAGGTCCGCCTGCACGGTCACGTTGTTCAGCGTCCCCGCAACCACGCGCAACGTCGCATCGCCGTTAGTAGTCACACCACCGCCGACGATCTGCCCGCCGTTCAGCCGGTACGACCCCGTCGCCGCGCTCAACGCAAGGCCCGTGTTGTTCAGTTGCCCGACAATGTCGATCGTCGAGTTCGTGCGGTTCACCGTTCCGATCCCTGACGACGAGAACACGCCCCCCATCCGCAGCGTCGCGTTCGTCAGATTCACCGTGCCCGCGTTGCTCCACGCTCCAAGAAACTCCAGCCTCGAAGTCGTTCCGCTCGCGGACATCGTGCCGCTGTTCGTCCACTGTCCCTCCAACGAGAGCGAGCCCCCTTGACCTGTGACCGACATCGCCCCCGTGTTGACGACCGACCCCGCCCGCACCAGAACCGACCGCTGCTGCGCCGCCGACGTGATCGTCCCCTCATTGACCAGTGTTGTTCCCGCCCCTCCGATCGTCAGCGTCGGGGTGCTCCCCGCCGGAACACTCACAACCCCCGTCGCGCTGATCCTCAGCGTGCCCGTGCACGTCACCAGGCACGTCCCGGTTCCCTCCGCCCGCAGCTCCGAACGCAGAACGTACCCCGCCGAGAAGTTCAGCACCGACGTCCCCGTGAGACGAGCCAGCGTGAACGTCGTACCCCCCGCGACATTGAATGTGCCCGACGGCACAACCAACTCCCCTGTGAGCGCCACGTCCTCCAGCGTTCCCCCCGTCCCGCTCAGCGATGCCACGCTCCACTGACCACCGACCAGTCGCCCCACGCTCGTGACCGTCACCTGCGCCGTCGACGTCGCCGTCGTCAGCACCCGCAAAGACCCCGATGTAAACGTCAACGCCTCCGCGGCCGTAAGGCTGTTGATCGTCCGATCCCCCGCCGCCGCCGTGTACAAAATCGCCGGCAGCGCCGTCGCTCCAATCGTCACGTCGTCGTCCGCACCCGGCACCACGTCCGTCGACCAGTTCGCCGCATCAGCCCAGTTCGCCGTTCCCGCTCCCCCGTCCCACGCCACCGCCGCCAGCAACTCCCGACGCTCCAACGCCTCCATCGACACCCCACCCGCCATGCCCGCAAACACCCCCCGCTCGCCCTTGCGATTGCCCATCGGTTCTCTCCTCGTGCTTCCTTCGACCCCACTCCTCCGCCCGCCGCAGCGTAGCAAACCCGCCCCAACGCCAAAAGCCGATCCCCCTCCCCGTCGCCCCAAAGCCCTCCCCGCAATACCGGTAACCTGTTCACACCTCCCCGCCACCCCCCTCCCCCTATACTCCCACCATGTCCACACCCCGAACAATCGCCGTCGCTGGCTCCACAGGTTTCGTCGGACGCGCCGTCGTCCGCGAGCTCCTCTCTCGCGGCTTCTCCGTCCGCGCCCTCGCCCGCTCCCGCGACAAGGCCCGCGCCGTCCTCCCGGTCGTCGGCAACCCCAAGCTCTCCATCGTCGTCGGCGATGTCCTCGAGTCCGGCCGCGCCGAAGAACTCATCGCCGGTGCCGATGCCTGCATCAACTGCATCGGCATCCTCCGCGAAGACCGCATGGAGGGCAAGACCTTCGAAGGCCAGCACGTTCGAGCGACCCGCAACCTCGTCCAGGCCTGCGAAGCCCGCTCCGTCTCCCGCTTCATCCAGATCTCCGCCCTCGGCGTCTCCGAAGACGGCGTCTGCGACTACCAGAAGTCCAAGTGGGAATCCGAGAACACCGTCCGCCTCAGCTCCCTCGCCTGGACCATCCTCCGCCCCGGCCTCATCCACGGCCGTGAGTCCGAGATCGTCCAGCTCGTGAAGGGCTGGGCCTCCGGCAAGTCGCAGCCCTGGATCTTCATGCCCTACTTCCTCCGCATGGAAGAGGACAAGCGCGTCCCCCTCGGTCCCATCAACATGGTCGACCCCGTCATCCAGCCCGTCGCCGTCGAAGACGTCGCGATCGCCGCCGCCGTCGCCCTCGAAAAGCCCGAAGCCATCGGCGAGGTCTACAACGTCGTCGGCTCCGAAGAACTCAGCTGGCCCGAGATGCTCACCTTCATGCGCGACCACCTCCCCGGTGCCGACCGCTCCAAGCCCGCCTTCGGCGTCCCCGGCAAGATCATGGCACTCCAGGCCAAGGCGGCCCAGTTCATCGGCGCCGGCAAGCTCCTCCCCTTCGACGACGGCATGCCCCTCATGGGCTCACAGGACTGCCGCGCTTCCCTCGACAAACTCCACAAGCACCTGGGCGTCCGCCCGCACGCCTTCAAGGCCTCCTTCGAGAAGTACGCCGCGTCCGTCTGAGCAGCGTCCACATCGCGCCCCAGCGATGCTCGCCACTCCGTTCGATCACACCAACGCGCGACTCCCGCGGCAGGTCCACTCACCCGCCGCGAGCCTCACGCGCACGCTTGCCCCTTCGATCAGACCTTCAAATCAAACCCAACCACCGTCTTCTCGCCCTTGTCCGTCTCGACCTCCACCCACAGCTTGCTCCCCTCCGGCATCGGGCTCGGGATCTCCGCGTGCGTGTGCCAGTTGTCCTTCTCGAGTTCCGCCTTCGCCTTCACCGAACCCTTCGCGTCCTGCGTGCCGATCCAGAATCGCACCGCCGCGACCTTCGACGTCCCACCGGTCACCCACGCATCGATCACCGCCTCCTTGCCGGCCGTGACCTCGCCGCTGCGGTTGGCCTTGATCGCGAACCCGCCCGCGCTCTGCTCCCCAAGCTCCGTCGTCGCGCCGTGATCGTGATCATCGCCGTGGTCGTGCCCATCGCCCTCCTTGTGCGCATGATCGTCGGTCTTCGCAGAAGCCCCGCTCCCCGCGACGGGCTTCGCCGGATCCGCCTTCTTCTCGCATCCGCCCAGCGAACCGGCGAACGCCACAAGCGAAACAGTGGACAACACGGCAATGGTGCGAATCGTCTGCATGGACATTTCTCCTTGGTACATCTTGGTCAACACTACTTCTTGCCTCGCCGCCGGAAGACGCGGGCCAGAACGCCTGGCCCTTCCGCCCCCGCACGCTCGACGCCAAACGCCAGCGCGTAGCCGGCCGGAACGACAAACAGATTCAGAATCGTTGAACTCACCAGCCCCCCCAGAACCACGATCGCCAGCGGCGCGAGCAACTCGCTCCCCGGCCTCCCCTTCGCCATCGCCAGCGGCACGAGCCCCAGCAACGCCGTCAGCGCCGTCATCAGGATCGGCACCAGCCGCTCCATCGACCCCTGGATGATCGAATCGCCGATCGTCTTCCCCTCGTACCTCTGCAGATGGTCGTAGTGGTTCACCAGCAGGATCCCGTTGCGCACCGCGATCCCAAACAGCGTCACAAACCCAACCATGCTCGCAATCGAAATCACCGGCGCGATGTACCGCTCCCCGGAAAGCCCAAACAACGCCAGCGTGTTCGCCACCACCGACGGCGACTCCGTGAGGTAGATCGCCGCGATCCCGCCGATCAACGCCAGCGGCAGGTTCAGCATCACCAGCGCCGCCACGCGGCTCTTTCCCGTGGAGAGCTGCAGCAGCAGGAACATCACCACCGCCACGCCAGCGCCCATCACGTAGATCGTCCGACTCGCCGACTGCTGCGCCTCAAACTGCCCCCCGTAGTGCACCGTGTACCCCGCGCGCTGCACGATCGGATCCACCTTCGAACGCACCACCGCCACCAGTTGCCCCAGGTTGTACCCCTCCGCCACGTTCGTCGAGATCACCGCCTTCCGCTGCGCATTCTCCCGCGTGATGAGGTTGCTCGTCCGCTCCGGCCCGATGTCCGCGACCTCGCGCAGCCGCACCAGCGCACCCCCCATGCCCCGCAGCTGCAGGTTCATGATCTGGTCCAGCCGCTCCCGCTCGCTCTCGGCCAACCGCACCACCATCTCGTACCGCCTCACTCCCTGATTGATCTCCGCAACCCGCTCACCGTACAACGCCTGCTGCACCTGCTCCGCCGCCGCCGCCGGCGAAAGCCCCGCCGCCGCGAGATCCTGCGCCCGGTATCGGATCGGAAGCGACGTGATCATCACCTCCCGATTCGCCGCCACGTCGCGCGTCCCCGCCACCGCCTTCAACTCGACCTCGATCTTCTTCGCGAGCGAACGCAGCGTGTCCAGGTCATCCCCGTACACGCTGATCGCGATCGCCGCGGGCGTCCCCGACAGCACGTGGCTCAGCCGGTGCTCGATCGGCTGGCCCACCATCGTCGTGATCCCCGGGATGTTCTCGATGATCCGGTCGATCTCCGCGCGCACCGCCTCCTGGCTCGCGCCCGCCTTCATCGTCACCTCGATCTCCGAACTGCTCACCGGCTCCGCGTGCTCGTCACGCTCCGCTCGCCCCGTCCTCCGCGTCACGCTCGAGACACCCTCGATCGCCACGAACTGCTTCTCAACGCCCACCGCCAGCCGGTTGCTCTCCTGCAGCGAAGTCCCCGGCGGCGCCAGCAGAAACACCGTAAACGTCCCCTCCTTGAACCCCGGCAGAAACGACGTACCAAACGTGCTCATCAACAGCAGCGACACCGCCGTCAGCACCCCCGTACCCCCCAGCACCATCCCGCGATTCCGCACGCTCGATCTCAGCAGCGGTTCATACACCGCCTTCAGCTTCCGCACCAGCCACCCGTCGTGCTCGCCCCCCTCACTCGCACCCTTCCCAAACGACCCCCTGAACAGCAGCTTGCACATCGCCGGCGTCACCGTCATCGCCACGATCAGCGACGCCATGATCGACAGGATGTACGCGATCCCCAGCGGCTGGAAGAACCGCCCCTCCAGCCCCTGCAAAAACAGCAGCGGCACGAACACCATGCAGATGATCACCGTCGCGAACACCACCGACGACCTGATCTCGTTGCTCGCCGTCAGGATGATCTCGACAAACTCCTTGCGCTCACCCTCCGGAAGCCCCGCGTTCTCCTTCAGCCTCCGCAGCACGTTCTCCACGTCGATGATCGCGTCATCCACCAACTCCCCGATCGCCACCGCCAGCCCGCCCAGCGTCATCACGTTGATCGACAACCCCCACGCCCACAAAAACAACACCGCCACCGCCAGCGACAACGGCAACGCCGTCAACGTCACCACCGTCGCACGCACGTTCATCAGAAACAGAATCAGAATCACCGCGACGATCACGCTCGCTTCAACCAGCACCTTCACGACGTTGTTCACGCTCCGGTCGATGAACCGCGCCGCCCGGAACGGGTCCCTGTTCAGGACCATCCCCTTCGGCATCGCCTTCTCCATCTGATCCAGCACCCCGTCGATCTGCCTCGTCAGGTCCAGCGTGTTCGTCCCCGGCGACTTCTGCACGCTGATCACGACCCCCGGCAACCCGCCGTCCGCCGCCGTCCCACGCTTGGGCGACGCCCCCAACTGCACCTCCGCCACCTGGCCGATCGTCACCGCCGCACCGTTGTGGTACTTCACCAGCGCCTGCCTGATGCTCTCCACTCCCGTCACCCGCGCGACCTGACGGATCGGCAGCTCCTGGTTCTCCCAGTTCGGCACGTACCCCGCGCTCGCCGTCGAGTGCGCACCCCGCGCCGCCTCCACCACATCGCCGATCGTGAGCCCGTACAACGCCAGCTGATCCTGACGCACATTCACCTGGTACTGCGGCAACTCCCCGCCAATCGCCACAACCTGCGCCACCCCCGGCACCGCCAGGATCTTGTTCCGCAGATCAAACTCCGCGAACGACCGCATCTCCAGCGCACTCACCGTCCCGTCCGGGCTCGACAGCGCCAGCAGCATGATCTCACCCGTGATGCTCGTCACCGGTGTCATCTCCGCGTGCGCAGTCGGCGGCAGCGAATCCCGCACCGCCGACAACCGCTCGCTCACCAGCTGCCGCGCGCGATAGATGTCCGTCCCCCAGTCAAACTCCACCCACACAATCGACAGACTCGTCGCCGACGCGCTCCGCACCCGCCGCGTCCCCGGCAGCCCGTTCACCGACGTCTCAATCGGAAACGTCACATTACTCTCGACCTCGTCCGCCGCCAATCCCCCCGCCTCCGTCATGACCACCACCGTCGGCGCGTTCAGCTCCGGGAACACGTCCACCGGCATGTCCTTCACCTTCACGCCGGCAAACAGCAGCAGCAGGCCCGCCGCGACAACCACCAGCGACGAGTGCTTCAGCGAAAACTCGATCAGCTTGGCCAGCATCTAGTGGTCCTCCCCTTCGTGGAACGTCCCGTCCGAATGGAAGTGCCCGCCCTTCGCCACGTTCCCGCTCGTCGCGAGCATCAGCTGGTAGTTCCCCCCGAGCACGATCTCGTCCCCTTCCTTCACGCCGCTCTTGATCTCCACCCACCGCCCATCCGACAACCCAAGATCCGCCTCCATCCGAATCACCTTGTCTGCATTCGCCGGATCACGACGAAACACCACCGGCGTCGCCCCGTCCCGCACCACCGTCGAAAGCGGAATCGCAAGCTCCTCACGCCCACCCGCCAGCGTGATCTCCAGATGCGCCGAAATGCCGGCACGCGCCCACCCCGAGAGCCGCTCCGGCACCACGATCAGATCAACCGTCCGCTCCCGCGCATCCGCCACCAGCCCGATCTGCAGCGTCCCCGCCATCGCGTCCTGCATGTCCAATCCACCCACGCCCCCGCCCTGCGGCGGCGCAATCCGCGCAGCCAGCCCATCGCGCAGCCGCCCCAAGTCCGATTGCAACGCCTTCGCGCGAAACCGGATCTTCTCCGGCTGCACCACGCTCACCACATGCCCGTTCTCCTCCACCAATCCGCCCGGCGTCACGCCGATGCTCTCGACAACACCCGCTGCCACCGCGCACACCGTGAACCCGCTCCCCGGCTCCAGTCCAGCGTGCACATCCCCGCAGTTGCCCCCTCGCACGAGTAGATCATGCCGCGACTCGAGCGAACGCAGCTCCGCCTCCGCCTGCTTCTGCTGGGCCTGCAACTCCGCGTCCTTCTCCATCACGTCCGCCAACTCCGCCTCCGTCGCGTTCAGCGTCGCCTTCGCCTCCGTGAACTGCGCCGCGCTCCCCCCGCCCGCCCCTCGCAACTCCTCCAACTGCTTCAGCCGCTCCTGCCAGAGCGCAACCTTGTCCGAAAGACTCTGCTCGTGCCTCCGGTGCGCCTCCCGCAACGGCCCCATCGAGTCCACCCGCGCCTGCATCGCGGCAATCTGCTCGTGAAGATCCCGCCACGCCGCCGCATCAATCCGATACAGCGGCGTCCCCGGCACCACCGCCTCGTACTGCCCCACCAGCAGCTCAACCCGCCCAGCCAGCGCCGCACGATACTCACGCCTCGCCGTCGGCAACAGCTCAAACTCACCGGGCACACGCAGCGTCTGCGCTACAGCCCGCGTCTCCACCTTCGCGAACGTAATCCCCAGGTTCTGCCGCACTGCGCTGGGAATGTCCACGCGGTTGCTCGGCGCAGCCGCCGCCTCGCCCGACGCCGCCCCGTGATCGTGACCGTCGCCCTCCGTGTGCTCTCCCTTGCGCTCACAACCGCACAACGCCACGATCAACCCGATCGCAACCGCACACCGTCCGATGAAACATGTCGTCTTCATGGTGCTCCCGCTGTCCCCTTCAGTGTCCGCTGTCCGTCGTCCCTGATTCAACCGTGGCAGCCGCCCCCTCCGCGCCCGATGGCTCCGGACCGACCAACTCCTCCACATCCACCCCCGCAATCGCCTCATCCCGCGCCGCCTCCACCAACCCAACCTTCGCCTCCTGCTGCCGCGTCAGGCTCTCCAGCAACACCAGCGAGTTCACCTCGCCCAGCCTCGCCACCTGCCTCGCATCCGCGTACTGCGCATCCACCAACGGCACAATCTCCGTCTCCAGCGTCGTTCGTCGCGCCGTCGCCGCGGCAAGCCGAACCTCCGCCCTCCTCAGCGCCGCGATGGTCTCCTCCAACGTCGCCTCCGCCGCAACCCGCGCAACCTCTCGACGCGCCCGCGCCTCCGCAATCCCGCGGCGATTCCCATTCACCACCGGAATCGGCACCGAGAGCCCCAGCAACACCTGATCCTGCCCGTCCTCGCGCCCGTACCCCGGCCCGATCTGCAGATCCGGGTACTGCTCCCGCACCGCAAGCTCAAGCGCCTTCTCCGAAGCCTCGTACTCCGCCGCCGCCACCAGCATCGCCGGACTGCGTCGTTCCAACTCCGTCGCGTCCACACCCGAAGCTCCCCCGACCCGCGCCGGCCCCACGCCGCTGGCCTTCAGCACCATCGCGGCATCCGGCGACATCCCCATCAACTGCCGCAGCCGAAGCTCCGCATCACGCGCCCTCGCCTCGAGCACGCTCAAGTCCGACGCCTTCGTCGCCCGCTCGATCCGGAACAGCCGCGCCTCGGTCCTCGCCATCTCTCCCGCCCGTTCCATTGTGTCGACCACCGCAAGGATCTGATCCACCCGGGTGAGAAAGTCGCGCGTCACCGCCAGCTGCGCCGCCAACGCCGACCACTCGCACCACGCCCGACGAACCGACATCCGCACCGCCCACTCGTCCCGCGCCACCCGCGCCAGCTCCGCCGCGTGCTCCACGCCCGCCCGTTGCTTCTCGAGTTCGAGCCGTCCCGAGATCGGGAGCGTGATCCCCACACTCGTCAGCACCTTCCACGGCTCCGGCGTGCTCTCGATGATCCGCGAGATATCAACCCCGATCGTCGGATCCTCCCAGAGCCCAGCGTTCTCAGCGGTCGCCCGCGCGACCCCGGCCCGCTCCCGGGCAACCCGCAGCCCCCCGTTGAACACCAGCGCGATCACCTCCGCCTCCTCGCACGTCACCCCGTCGGCCGCGTCGAACGCTGGCGCGGCCGAGCCGGCCCACTCGGGCCTCGCCATCAAGCTCTCCGCGAACGCCTTCACCTCAGGACTCTCCGGTGTCCGCGCCAAGAACGCCTCGCGGTGCGCGGCCATGTCCAGCGGCCGTCGCTCGTACGACTGACAGCCCCCCGCGCCCAGCGCGACAAGCCCCGCCAACGAAAGCCCCCGAAGCCCGCGCCCCACTCCGCCCGCGTTCCAGGATGCTTGAAATCGAACCATGAAAGCCTCCGAACGAGTCCTCGCTCAGCCCGTCCCGCCTGCACGCACCCACGCGTGCGCCGGACAGCCCTGAACGCAATCCAACACGAGTTGTGGTTGAAACTCGGCCAACTCCCGCGCGCCAACCGGCTCGCGACAGCGCACGCCATCACCCGCCGCGCAGGACAAGCTCCCCACGCCGCGGCAGACAGTCGCCCAAACTAGATAATGAGGCGCGTCGCCTTGAGCCCGCACACCTGGTCGGACCCGCTCAAGTCCGGTGGTCGCGAGCAGGTGGGCACTTCACGCACGGCGCCGACATCCCACGCGATCACCAGCGCCGCCACCCGCGCCACAAAGACCGCCCGCACCGTCGGCACATCGCCCCGCGGCGAGCGCGGCCCCTGTTCATTGTCCGGAACCGGAACATGCACATGGCACCCGCACCCATCGTGCATCACCGCCCCGACGACCACGCACCCACCCTCCGTCGGCGCCCCGCAGTGGTGATCCTCATGGTGGATCCCATGTTCATCGTGCGAATGGCCCACGCCCGCATCGCTCAGGTGAACATGCGACCCGCAGTCATGCGCCCCAACACACAGCACCCGCCCCGAAGCAAGCGACAACCCCGCCTGCACAACCAGCAGGAAGACCGCGACCACTTTGAGCAAGACGGGAGGCATGGACTAGTCCTATCGGACGACCAGGGACCCTGGGTTCAACCCAGAGCGGGCAGTATACCACCCCACCCCGAGCCAACTCCAAATGACCACCAACGCGACCGGTTTCAACCCAATCACCAACCCCATCCTCGCCCCTCCGTGACTTTGGCTTTCAAGCCAAAGCGTTCTCGCACGCCTCCGGCGTGCGGTGAGACCCCCGACGCCACAACGCCGCCCCCAACTCGCAGCGTACTCGCTCCTCCCCCCGCAGCCCGTGAGGGCTGCAAGTGAGTCGCCGGTGGTGGAGCGAGGCCCTGCGAGCGACACCACCGGTCCACCCCAAAATGAATCTTCCACGCCGAAGGTGTGGCAGAAGCCAAGAACATCAAATACAGATCACATCACAAACCACCCTCCAACCCACCCCCGCTCTTCATATGGCCTCCGGCCTCCGGCCTCCACCCCTCTTCGCCCGCTTCGGGCGCACGCAGGTTGCCGGTGGCGCGGCGAGCCTTGCGAGCAAGCCACCGGTAGCCCCCTTTGTTCCTCTCCGCCCGGCTAAGGGCGGACGAGCTCACCCCACCTCCGTGACTTTGGCTTTCAAGCCAAAGCGTTCTCGCACGCCTCCGGCGTGCGGTGAGACTCCCGACGCCACAACGCCACCCCGAACAACACAGCGCACCACCGCTCCTCCCTATGGCCTATGGCCTTCCCCCGCAGCCCGATAGGGCTGCAAGGCAGTAGCCGGTGGTGGAAGCGAGGCTTTGCGAGCGACACCACCGGTCCACCCCCAAACAACCCTCCACACCGAAGGTGTGGCAGAAGCCCACGTTCCAACATACATATCACCTCCGCCACCACCGCCACACCACTCCATCTCCTCCCTCCAGACTCGGCCAGCGGCCTGCGTGGGCACGACGGTGCGCCAGCGATGCAACGTCTGCTCGCGTACGCCCAGACGCTGCCTCACCTGCGCCGCGCTCCGCCCCGCGGCGAGCAAGGCTCGGTACGTTCTCCCTGCTATCCGCTCCACGATCACCATGCGTTGAACGGCTCAGGGAGATTCCGGTTGCGCTCGATCCTCGGCAATTCTCACGTCATGTGGAGCCAGCCTGTGTGCTCGTTCGATCACTTCATCGCCCAATCGCTGCTCCCCTGCCGCTCGCAACAAGATGCCGTACTGCCACAAAACCTCCGGGTCGATCTCGAGTGCGAGCGCCCTCAAGTACAACTTCTCGGCTACTTCGAACTCTTCACACGCCAGAAACCACTCGCCGGTGCGTATCACGATGTACGAATCCACACTGCCTTTCAAGTGCTCATAATGCCGGCCTGCGCCGTCCAGATCATCGCGACTCCAACAGAGCTCAGCGAGTGTCACTCTCGCAAAATCGTCGTTCGGATTCAGCTCGATAGCCCGGTTGAGCATGCATCGTGCTTCATCGTCCAGGGGGTTCCGGGAAAAGATGAGGATCCCAAGCTCTGAGAGGGCGCATGCGTTCTCAGGGTCACTGGCAATGGCCTCGCGCCAAAGGCTCTCTGCCAAACTGTCGTCTCCGCGACATGTCCAGAAGGCCAGATTCGATAGAGCTTCACTGTGCTTCGGATCCAGTTCAAGCGCCCGACGGAACGCTTTCTCGGCGCCCGACTCATCCCCACGCTTTGCAAGCACAACGCCAAGCAAGACCAACCTGTCCGCCGTTGGCGCGAGTTCACACGCCCTGACCCATGCCGTCACCTCACGCTCCGAGTTGTCGCGATAACAGTGAGCAAGCGTGGCCCATGCCATGCCGCTTTCGGACACCTCGCTCATGTGATCTTCCAGAAGTCGCCGCGCTTCCTCGAGTCGCCCTAACAGATACAATAATCTGGCACGCATCGAAATCCACGCAACGCGTCCTCCCGGGTCATCGGGGATGGGCTCTTTGTCAAGGCGCTCCAGGGCAAGCGCATAGTTGCCAGCGTCGAAGTCACGAGACACGCAGGTCAGATCCATGCCAAGCACCTCGATTCGAAGCACACCTTACTTCGTTGCCGCAGAAGTCCGCATTCGGGACAGCAACGCGACCACATCGGCCCGCCCCCCTCCAGAGTTCTGGCAGTAGTATCGCCGCTCCTCGAGCGTCGCGTCGGATGCCGCGTCCCAGGCCGTGTTGGCGTCCTTGTCAAGCATGATCATGGAGTCAAGGTAACTCGAACCCCCCCTTCCGGCAAGATCCCCGCCCCCGGTCTCCTCTTCTTCTTCAAGCCGGGCCGGCGCCTGAGGCCACTGAGCAACCAAACCTCGCACCCCCTCCCCCTCCTCCACCTCCTCCTCTTCTCCCATTGCCTATTCCCCATTCCCTATTGCCTGACAAGACATCCTTGTGCGCGCAGAAAACAATCTTCACCACCCCACCCCCCTCCAAAACCCCACGAAAACCAGCCGCTTCTCTTCATTCCCGCTTCGCCACCCTCGCCTCCCGCTCTACCGAGGAGACGCGTGCGCGCGCACAGAAGCGTCCGCGGGGGGGTAATGGTGTATGGACAACTTTTTTCAGCCCGCACCAATCAACTCGGGTCCCGGCC
>VYLF01000036.1_pt1 | contig 91413 bp, 89 predicted proteins | sample 5114371 | NCBI WGS metagenome assembly VYLF01 (sample SAMN12291773, study PRJNA351875) | freshwater metagenome | isolation source: freshwater lake | place: USA: Michigan, Kent Lake | collected 2013-08-15 | reverse complement strand
CACGAAGCAGCCACGTCTGCCCCGATTAACCCCGCTTACCCATCCCCAACCGGTGTCGCCGCTGCAGCAACAACGCCCTCTCGTCGGAGATGGGACTAGGTTATGCGAGGCTTCGTGAGAGGGGGATAAGTTTTTATCTCTTCGCACTCCCCTCTCCCATGGGGAGAGGGGAGTGCCTCGCCACGGACATAAGCAGCCACAAACCGGAATAAGTGTTTCAAAACCAAGGACAGCTATTGAACACATTATTGCCCAACTTTATTGGTCATCATTGAAAAAACTTATTAAAAGTAGACAAAAACCATTTTAGGCGGATTGATTATGCTGACTCTCATTCTCGCAAGTGTCGTGATCACGCAAACAGCGTCTGATGTCACGGCCACCCCACCAGCAAGCCCATCTGCGGCCGAAAGCAAAACGAGCGACACAGCAGTCAAACCTCCCCAACAAGTCGATACGATAGTCGTCAAAGCGCGCCCGCAAACGCGAGATAGCCGGATTGATCGGGTGGTTTACGATGTTCGCACCTTGCCGGACGCTCCAGCTTCTGCAGCAGTGGACGCAATTGGACTATTGCCCGGTGTTTTTGTGGGGGCCAATAATCGTATCACCATGGTGGGCGGTGCGTGGGTGACCATTTTAGTGGACGGCAAATCCATGCCAAGGGCCGCAGCTCTACAAATCCCTGCCAATCAAATCGCGCGTATAGAGGTGATGTCCAATCCCCCAGCGGAGTTTGCCTCAAGTTCGCAAGCCGTGATCAACATCATCACCAAAAAAGCCCAAGAAGAGGACAAGCTTGGCGGCTCCATCGCCGCCAATATCAATACGCTGGATAGTCAAACGATCTCTATGTCGTTCAATCGGGGCATGAAGCCTTGGAGTTTCAATGGTTTTCTTCGCGCAACAAGAAACGATAATCTCTTCAGGTCGCAATCGGAAGGGGTCTCTGGAATTGGTGCCAGTCGCGAGCAAGAATCCCGAACGAGCGATGGGCAGTTTACGTCCTCAGACTTCAACGCGTCGCTTCGTGCTGTACGAAAACTTTCGAGCACCGACTCGCTTTCTCTGAGCTCCGGCTATTATTCGAGCGATTATCTGTTCCAAACGGATAGTATCGAGACCCGCTCGCTGGCTAATTCAAAAACCATCATTCCGATCATAGCATCATCCCAGACACTTCCATCCCTTCAGTATCATTCAATTGGCTTCAATTCGGAGAAGGAAGACACGTACAAGTTCGATTTAGATGTTTCGTTTAGTAAGGATCAGAGCAAATCTGTCGACAAAAGCCAAAGAGGTGCTCAGAAATTTTCAAACCAAGAGCGCGAAGACGAGACGAATTTCGAATTTGAAACGAGCTTTGAGAAAACCTTCAAGGCTGGTCGCGTTCTATCGCTGGGAATGAGCTATGGCGATGAAGCCTATGAACTCGACTTTTCAGACATCGGCTTTGCCGGTCCGGGTATCAGCCAATCAAATGTCTTCAAGGCCAAAGCAATCGATCAGGCCGCTTATGCGTCCTTTCAATTCAAGCTGGGCAAATTTGGCTTTCAACCGGGGCTACGGGTGGAAGATACCAAGATAGATTGGTCGGATGGTGCTGGCCTGCTCTCTGGGACAACAGCTTATCAACGTGTGCTGCCCAGCCTATTCATCACGCGGGCACTAAAGACCGCTGGCACGCTGAAGGCCAGCTATAGCCAAGGCACAACGCCGGGTTCTTTGTCCGAGCTCAATCCATTTCGGCGCTCTTACGATCTATACTATGCCCAAGAAGGCAACCCAAAACTTGAGCCTGCCGATCGCCAGACTTTTGAGCTCACACATGAATTTGAAAAGAATAGCTTATCGGTCGTCACCACCGCCTTCTATCGAGATACTAGGAATGAATTCAGTTTTGGCTCGCGGTTGATCGAGAACAATGTGGTGCTTGCAACAAGCGTCAATTTGGGTCGATCAGAGTCGACCGGGCTGGGTTCGACCATCAAGGGCAAATTGGGCAAAAAGCTGAATTACAGTTTCAATTGGGAAGTCAGTAAAATCTCTTTTTCCGACCCATTTTTGGCGTCTGGCGCGTCCCGCGTGGAAAAAACCCAGTCTAATGGGAAGGCAAGTCTCGACTATAAGCCCGATAACTTGAACCAATTTGTTTTCTCGACCAGCTTCAAGAGTGACGAGCACCGCCTAGGCTATACCGAAGAAGGCTATTGGGAAAACTCAATTCAGTATTCGCGCCGCCTACCGAAAAAGGTTTCTTTGGTTGTGACCGCGACGAACATTGGTGTGGAAACGGATCGGTTCACCCGATCCTTTGGACCTGGATTTAGCTCCCAATCACGCCGCTCAAATCCGTCACGCGCGCTGAAGATTGCGCTGTCCAAGACATTTTGAGGCGAGTTTGGGACGCTGCGTCCCCACTTTAGTCGGACCCATTCTGGTGAACCAAAAGTGCCCGCCCCCCTACTGAACCCGCTTATAAGCGGTATATTCCTTGCTCGGATCCTGTAGCACAGGGCGCAGCACCATGGCCGTATTGGCGGGCACTTCGACGCGGATGAGGCCGGCGCGGGCACGGGTTTGATAGCCGGTGAAAGCGTCCTTCAGGGGCTCGTTATTCATCAGCTTGGAATCGCGGACAGACAGGAATTCCGAGACCGGTGCATCGGTTGGATTGACCAACACCACCGCCAAATCCCCCACTTTGTCGGTATAGCGGGTGAAGGCGAGCAGGGTTTCGGTATCCAAGCGCCGGAATTCGCCGATACGCAGGGCACGCATCTCTTTGCGCAAACGCGTCAATTGGCGCAGCCAGACGAACTCTGGATTGCTGTCATTGGCTTTCGACCAATCCATCGGTGCGCGGTTCATCGGGTCATCTGCCCCTTCTAGCCCCACTTCGACACCATAATAGAGGTTAGGCGAACCGGGCAGCGTGAACTGAAGCACTTGCGCCATGCGACGGTTGGCAAGATCGGGCAGACGATTGACCAAGCGGGGGCGATCATGATTGTCCAACACAATCCACGACCGCAACAGGCCCTCATAATCGCTGTCGGTCACCATCCGCTCCAAGATCGAAGCGGCTTGGCGGCCCGAGACTTTGCCATCGACGAGCTCATAAATCACTTCGCCTGCGGTGATGTTCAACATCCCATCCATCGGCCCCAGCCATTGTTCGGGATAATTATAAATCTCACCCAGCATCAGCGAGCCCGGCTTGGCGCGATGCGCGGCCTGTGTGGCATCGCCCAGGAACTTGAAGCCGATGTCATAGGCGACATCCAACCGCCAACCATCAACCCCATCGCGCAACCAGCCTTGAATGACCGAATCCGGGTCGCCATACAGACGGGCCCGCACGGCAGGAGTCTCCCATTTCACATCGGGCAGATTGGCAATATCCCACCAGCCGCGATAGCCCATCTTGTATTCTGGACCGATAAAGTACCAATCGCGGTAAGGGCTTTTGGGGTTCTTAAGCGCATCTTGAAACTGCGGCGAATTGCGCCCCATGTGGTTCAAAACACCATCCAAGACCAGTCGCATGCCCTTGTCGTGGAGGCCTGCTGCCAGCTTTTTCACATCGTCGCGCGTGCCATATTCGGGCGAGACTTTGAAATAATCATTGGCGTCATATTTGTGATTGGTGAAGGCGTCATGGATCGGCCCCAGATAAAGGACGTCCACATCCAGACTTTTCACATAGTCGAGCTTGCTGGCTAGGCTATCAAGATCGCCGCCCCAAAAATCCAACTCATGTGTCCATAAGCCTTGCTCTGGCAAGAGTTTGCCGCGCGTGGGTGCCTTAGACCAAGGTTGCAAGGTCCGCGGAGCCGCATAAAGGGCGCGCTTGGCTTCCAAATCGCGCGAGGGGGCGAACCGATCGACCATCACTTGATACACCACCGGGCCAATACGCCAATCGGCTTCACGCGCGGCCAGCTTGGGCGCGAGCGCCAGATCATGGGGATTTGCAAACGAGATGGGTTCAGACACGTTCGGACGTTCCTTTTGTTGCAACGGGCGCGGTGTTTCAGCAAAAGCTAAGGTGCTGATAAGCAGAACACTCGCCGCACAGGCACCGGTGCGCACGTTCGTTTTCCAGCGATTCTTCAGCATGTAGCACTCCACCCAGATTCTTGTTGTTTTCCTACATACTGCCGGACACTGTCTGAAATGCAAGGGTGTGTGATGCGGCTCGACCCTTGCCACAAATAGGCTTAGAGCAGAAATTAGCTTTTATCTGTTTGTGAAGAATTAAAGAAACTTGGCTTTAAATTCAGATGGATTGGGCCATTAAGCAGGTATGTAGATCGCAAAACGCAAGAGGCTTAGAATGACCCCACGGGGACTGTCACGATGAACCGGCGCTGGATGATTTTGGGCGGCACAGGCCTTGGCGTTGCGGCTGGCTGGGGCATTTGGTCTTGGTTTTCGCGCAACAGGGGCCGAGATGCCAATCCGCCCGCGCCTGAACCAGCCCCTGCCCAGCCGACGCCTGCACCGACGCCAGCTCCAGCCAAGCCAGAGGTAACCACAGCGGGCCCTCCTAAGTCTTCCATCCGGGAAGGCTTGATCAAAGACCCCGCCGTGCGCGAAAGCCCCGAAGCAGCTGTTGCACGGGGAACCGGCCTTGCTTGGCGCAAGCCGCAATTGGCTGAAGTGGTGACGCCAGATAAATGGTTGGCGGTCCGCCCGTTAAGTGAGCCGGGCTTTGCCGCACGAGCAGGCAGCGGCGTGGACATTACCGACGCCGTTTTTCGAGCTGTGGTTGGCGAACGAGAGCTCGCCTCTGGCCCCGTCGTCTTTGCCATTCGCGGCGCAGTATCAGACCGCGCAAGCAATCCTTACGCCTCAGGCCATCGTCTAACCATCGTTGCACCCGACCATTTGAATTTCTGCTGCACGATTGGCGTTTGGGATCCAGAAACCAAGCAGTTATCCACTTATGCAGCCTCAACCGTGCCAAACCGCACGGCCATTGTCTCGTCGGCTTTAGGGGTCCAAGCCGCCAATATGTTGCTGCCGGGCGTATTCGATTACGTGCCTGGCTCGCACTCCAATTATAAGAAATACGGCTTTCCCTTCTCGATCATCGGTGCGCTTCGCCAGAACGGTCCGAGCGGTGGGGCGGGCTCGCTAAAGGTGCTGCGCGCCACCACGCCTCAAGGCATGCAAGGGGCCAGTGTTTCCACCACCACCGACGACAATATCCATTGCGCGGAGACCCCCCTACTCGAGCCTTATGACCGCTTTTCTTCCGAAGGCTGTTTGGTGGTGGCTGGGCGCTATACACCTCAAGAAGGCCACACCGGGCCTTGGGCGCGCTTCTTGAAAGATGCGAAGTTTAAGGGCCGCTCGAAAGTCACGGTCATTTTAGCCAATAGCACGCAACTGCCAGTCGTATGATCGGCTTACCTTAACAGAGTGACCTAAGTGGGCTATGACGCGCGCCATGAACATCGCACACGCCCTTTTTGCCCTGTTTCGAATTATCAGCCCGGCACGCCGCTGACTTCGACTCCGCGTGCCGGGAAGACATCGCCACAAAATCAAGTCATGACACGCCTGCCGTGAGACCACGCAGCGCGCTTAGCTAAAGACCGGACCGATGACCACAGAACCACGCGACTATCGCCCCACCATCTTCTTGCCCGACACCCCTTTCCCCATGCGCGCAGGCCTGCCGCAGAAGGAGCCTCAATTTGTCGCGAAATGGCAAGCAGAAGACCTCTATGGGCGCCAGCGTAAAGCCAGCGCAGGGCGCACGCGCTTTGTCTTTCATGACGGCCCGCCCTATGCGAACGGCAACTCCCACATCGGGCATTCGCTGAACAACAGCTTGAAGGATTTTGTCTGCCGGTCGCGCCAAGTTTTGGGTTTTGACGCAGACTTTGTACCGGGCTGGGATTGCCACGGTCTGCCGATTGAATGGAAGGTCGAAGAAGAATTTCGCGCCAAGGGCCGTAAGAAGGACGAAGTCCCAGCCGCAGAATTCCGCGCTGCCTGCCGCGTCTATGCACAAAAATGGGTTGAGATCCAAAGCGGTGAGCGCCAGCGGATGGGCTTGATGGCTAATTTCGCTAACCCCTATCGCACGATGGATTATGAGGCCGAAGCCACCATCGCCGAAGAATTCCTGAAAGTCGTCAAGACGGGTCTCGTATTCCGTGGCTCTAAGCCCGTGATGTGGAGCCCGGTGGAGCGCACCTCGCTGGCCGAGGCCGAAGTCGAATATCAAGAAAAGGTCAGCCCGACGATCTGGGTGAAATTTCCGATCCTGACTGGCCCCGCCAAAGGTGCAAGTCTGATCATCTGGACCACCACGCCTTGGACCATCCCCGGCAACCGCGCCGTCAGCTATTCGCCCGACATCGCCTATGGTGTCTATGAAGTCGAAGCGATGGAAGCCGATCTAGCCTTTGCGCCTTGGGCAGCACCGGGCGACCGTCTCGTGGTGGCCGATAAGCTGAAAGATGATGTGTTTGGCGCGGCCAAAATTGCGGCAGCTAAGCGCGTGGCAGACTTTGATCCATCCACGGCTCTGTGTGCCCACCCCTTGCGTGGCCAAAGCTATGACTTTGACGTCCCGCTCCTTGCTGGCGATCATGTGACGGATGAAGCCGGCACAGGCTTTGTGCATACCGCGCCCAGCCACGGCACGGACGACTATCTGGTCTGGATGAAGTCTGGCCTGCCCCAAGCCGACATTCCCTTCACCGTGGATGCCGATGGCCGCTACACCAAGGAAGCGCCCGGCTTTGAAGGCTTGGCGGTCTTGGAGTTGGAAGGCAAAAAGGCCGGTAAAGAAGGCCCTGCCAATGGCGCGGTGATCGCGGCTTTGATCGAGGCTGGCGGCTTATTGGCGCGCGGCCGCCTGACCCACCAATATCCCCACTCGTGGCGCTCGAAAGCGCCGTTGATCTATCGCAACACCCCTCAATGGTTCATCGCGATGGATAAGCCCGTTGAGCATTTGGGTGGCAAGACCCTGCGCGATGTGGCGATGGCCGAGATTGCCGCCACCGATTGGGGCAATGAAGCAGGCTCTAACCGCATCACCGCCATGGTGAGCGAGCGGCCAGACTGGTTGATAAGCCGCCAGCGCGCCTGGGGCGTGCCTTTGGTCATGTTCGTGCACAAGGACACCGCTACCATCTTGCAAGATGAAGCTGTGAATGACCGCATCTTGGCTGCCGTTCGCAAGGGCGGGGCGGACGCTTGGTTCACCAACGATGCCAAATTCTTCCTCGGCGATGCCTATGATCCTGCCGAGTATGAGAAAGTTGAAGACATTCTCGACGTCTGGTTTGACTCGGGCTGTACCCACGCCTTTGTGACGCGCAAGCGCTATGGCGAAGATACCCAAGCAGACATGTATCTGGAAGGCTCTGACCAGCATCGCGGCTGGTTCCAATCCTCACTGCTCGAAAGCTGTTCGACGCGCGGCAAAGCGCCATACAAGGCCGTGCGCACGCACGGCATGATCGTGGACGAGCAAGGCCGTAAAATGTCCAAGAGCTTGGGCAATGGGGTCGAGCTGGAAGATGTGCTGCGCCAGAACGGCATGGAAATCCTGCGCCTGTTGTTTGCTGCTGCCGACTACACCAATGAGCTCGCCTTGGGCAAAACCATTTTGGATCAGGCGAGTGAAACCTATCGCAAGCTGCGCAACACCTTGCGCTATATGCTGGCGAGCTTGAAGGACTTCAGCCCAGATAAGGCCGTCGCCTATGCCGACATGCCCGTGCTGGAAAAATGGCTGTTGGGCCGAGCCTATGACGTGGGCCAAGAAGTCCGCGCCGCTTGGATGGATTATGACTTCAAGCGCGCTTTGTCGGCTGTGTCAGACTTTGCCAATCTCGACGTCTCCGCCCTGTATGTCGACGTCCGCAAGGATGCGCTTTATTGCGACGAATTGGACAGCTTGCGCCGCCGCGCCAGCCAAACGGTGCTGGACCTATTGTTTGAGCGCATGCTTCTGTGGCTTGCGCCCATCTTGCCGTTTACCACTGAAGAAGCGTGGAGCACCCGCTTCCCAGAGGCTGAGTCTGTCCATTTGCGGGCGCTGCAAGATGATCCGGCGCAGTGGCAAGACACCGCCTTGGCTACCCGCATGGGCCATTTGCGCGATCTTCGTCGGGTCGTGACGGGTGCGTTGGAAGTCCAGCGCCGGGAAAAAACGATTGGCTCTTCGCTCGAAGCCGCCCCCATCGTCTATGTGACCAATGATGCCATTCGTGGTGCCATTGGACAGGAAGACTTGGCTGAGCTGTGCATCACTTCAGGCCTAGAGCTTCGCAATGGCGACGGGCCCGCTGACGCCTTCCGCTTGGAAGAAGTCGCAGGCGTGGCGGTTGTGTTTGAGCGCGCGCCTGGCGTCAAATGCGCGCGGAGCTGGAAGTTCTTTGATCCCGCAACCGCACTTTCAGGCTTCCCCGATATCACGCCGCGGGATGCGCGCGCCGTAATGGCTTGGGATCAGGCCAACCCGGCCTAAGGAAACAATCGGTGAGGACAAGCCTTGCGCCTCTGCGCGGGCCGTGGCACGCCCGTGTCTGTGTCTTCACCTACCAACCCTCCCCGTCCCGGCGTCCTTGATTGGAGCTTGTTGGCCACTTTGGTCATCCTATGGGGCTCTGCCTATGCGGGCACTCATATTGGCGTAGAGGTTTTGCCACCAGCGGTTTTGGTGGCCTGCCGTCTGTGCATCGGGGCGTTTGTGTTGGGCCTTGGCTGTATCGCGATGCGAGCACATCTACCCCGCTTGACGGATTATATGACGTGGGGCGTGCTGACCCTGATTGGCGCAACAGGAACGCTTTTGCCGTTTCTCTTGATTTCAATCGCCCAAAAAACCGTGCCATCGGCTTTGGCCGCGATCTATATTGCTGCAGCCCCACTGACGGTGGCGATCTTGTGCCATTTTCTGGTGCCGAGTGAGCGGCTGAACTTGAAGCGCGCGGTTGGCGTTGGCGTCGGCTTTCTGGGTGTATGCTTATTATTTGCTCCGGCTCTGTCAGACCATGGCATCGCGGCAACGCCTGTAGTGTCCCAGCTTCTCTTGCTCGCAGCAGCCGTCCTTTATGGCTCCACCAGTGTGATGGTGCGCATGGTCAATCCAAACCTGCATCCGGTGGCTATGAGCTTTGGTTTTGTATTGGTGGCCGCTTTGTTGTCCCTACCGCTGGCAGTCAGCGCTTGGCCAGTAGACGGGGTACATCTGGAGGCCCGCCATGTCTTCGCGATCTTGGGGCTTGGCGTTTTGTCAACCGGGGTTGCCAACCTTGTCTATGTGCTAACGATCCGCCGCGTAGGCCCCGTCTTTATGTCCAACGTTGGCAATTTGGCACCCTTCTGGTCGATCCTAGTGGGCGCACTGGCCTTTGGTGAGGCCCTGCCCGCGACAACCTTTGCCGCGCTGGCAATCTTGCTGTTCGGCGTGTGGCTGGTTCAGCGCCAAGGCGCGCGTTAAGACGCCTTCGCGCCCATCCGGCACTTATCACTGCAATAGAGCACCTGATCCCAATCGCGCGCCCATTTCTTGCGCCATGAGAAGGGCCTGCCACAAGCTTTGCAGGGCTTATCGGGCAGATTGGATTTCGCGACGACTTTACCCTTGGCGTTTTTCACGGTCCACCATCAAGGTTTGCAGGCGTGGGCGCACCTTCAAGAATTGGCTATAAAGCCAATCCAAAAACGGCAGAATGAGGGGCAATTGCGCCAGATAGCCCAAAGGCTGGAACGGTGTGACTTGTTTCCACATGGCCGCGAAGGCCTTTGCGCCAGAAATCAAAGGTCCACCAGTCTCTTGTGCATGAAAGCGGGCCAGCATCTCCGCCCGGTTTAAGGGGCAAGTGCCATCCCCTGTCAGATCGACAAAAGCAATTCGGCCAGCCTTTCGATCTAGCCGTTGGTAGAGCGCGATCTCGGTCCGGCACAAGGGGCAATCACCGTCAAACCAAACGGTCAAGCGAGGCTGGCCCTTGCCTTGAAGGCGCGATTGGATCATCGACGCGCGCCCTTTGACAGAAAACAGCGGCAGCGTTGATACGATGTTGACGCGCTGTCAGGATTTCGCCAAGCTATTGCAACTAGGTGTGTTTGGTACCCCCAAGAACAGAGGTCGATCCCGGTGCAGGTGCTGAGAGCCATGAAATTCACTTCCGTTTCTGCAGAGAAAGATAAGTCAGAGAGCCCCGAAGGCAACCAAGCAGGCAAGCGCGAACAAACTAAGCTTGCCAACCGTGCGGCCATCCTCGAAGCAGGCCGACAAATCTTTGCTGAATTGGGCTATGAAGGGACGACCGTGCGCGACATCATTCGCCGCACCGAACTCGCCTCTGGCACTTTCTACAATTATTTCAAATCCAAAGAAGAAGTGTTCCACGCCTTGCATGACGATGGTTTGGCCCGCTTCAAGCCACTTTTGCGGGCAGCCCGAGAAAGTGCTGGACAGGATTTCCAAGGCTTCATGATCACCGCCTTTGGGGCCTATTTCAATTTTCTGCTGAACGACCAATCCGTGGACCGGGAAATGGCGGCAATGCCGGATTGGACGCGGGTCCGATTCGATACGCCCGAAAGCCTTGCCTTGTTTGACGAACTGAAGAGCGACATCGTCGCCTTTGCCACCGAGTTTAACCTAGACCAAGTCGACCCTGAACTTCTGACGGCATCTTGCATCGGTATTGCGCAAGAGATTGGCGATCGCCTTTTGCGCGGCAGAATTAAGGACATTGAAGCAGCGGCGCGATTTGCCGCCTATTTTGTGCTGGGTGGATCTCAGCGCGTTCAAAGTGAGATGCAAGCATGAACCTTCAGAAGACCATCATCAATTTGCTGCTGAAACTACCAGACCCGATCCTTGTTTCCATGTCGGGCGGCGCACCTGTCGTGCGCGATGGCAGGACTTTGGATGCCCGTTTTCAGTTCATCGCCCATAGCGTGACAAAACGGGGTGCTCCACCGGAACTGACCAAGGAATTTGCCCGTCAGGGGACAGAGATTTTGACGGTGCTTTTTGGTGGGCCATTGGAACCCGGCGTCAGCTGTCAGGACCGCACTTTAGAGCTTGCAGGACGCTCGATCCCCGCACGCAGCTATCGTCCCTCGAACCAAAACCCGCAAGCACCCTTGATGGTGTTCTATCACTTTGGCGGTGGCGTGGTTGGAAGCCTTGAGACCTGCCACGCCTTTTGCTCCATCCTCGCCAAGATAATTGGCTGCCCCGTTTTGTCCGTGGATTATCGCCTAGCGCCAGAGCATCCTTGGCCAGCTGGCCTCGATGACGCCATCGATTCCTTCCTATGGGCGCGGGACCATGCGCAAGAATTTGGTGCCCCTGCTGGGGTTGCTGCGGTCGGTGGCGATTCCATGGGTGGTAATTTCAGCGCAATCCTTGCCCAAGAGATGCAACGGCGTGAACTGCCGCAGCCTTTCCTGCAGCTATTGATTTATCCCGCCACGACGATCCTTGAAACCGAAGGCTCCATGCAATCGTGCGCCGATGCCTATCCGCTGACGTCCGATATCATGGCATGGTTTATGGCTAACTATCTGCCAAATCCAAGTTTGGGTGAAGATTTGCGGGTTTCCCCTGCTTTGGCCCCAAGCTTAGCTGGCCTTGCCCCTGCCATCGTCATTACAGCAGGCCATGACCCCCTGCGAGATCAGGGCCAAGCCTATGCTGAAGCCCTAGAAGCGGCAGAAGTTAAGGTTCATTACCAATGCTATGACAGCCTTGCGCATGGCTTTACCGCCTATACAGGCGGCGTTGCGCAAGCCGATCGGGCCTGTCGCGAAATTGCTGGCGTGGCAGCCCGCGCCTATCGCGCCATGGGTGGCTAGGGGATCATGCGCGCCTTTGTGTGCCATGCCATTAGCGATGATTTGTCTGGGACTGGGCTGGCCGAAATAGCCACGCCTCAGCCCCAAGCAGGCGAAGTTCTGATCAAAGTTAAGGCCGCGAGTGTCAATTTTCCTGATATCTTGATGTGCCAAGGCAAGTATCAGTTCAAGCCAGACCCGCCTTTCACCCCTGGCCTCGATTGTGCTGGCGAGATCGTCGCCTTGGGCGCGGGCGTGACCGATTGGGCGGTGGGCGACGAGATTGTCGGTGGTGCCCGCCTCGGCGGTTTTGCCGATTTTGCCGTGCTATCTGCTTCCGCCATTCAGTTGAAGCCCCCCAATCTAAGTTGGGAAGAGGCTGCAGCCTATCAAGCAGCCTATCTGACGGCCTATGTGGCCTTGGTCCGTCGGGCTAATCTTCAAGCGGGTGAGACGCTTTTGGTGCACGGCGCAGCCGGGGGTGTGGGGCTGGCAGCGGTTCAGTTGGGCCTGCATATGGGTGCGCGTGTCATTGCCACCTCGGCCTCGCCGACGAAATTACAAGCGCTGCGCGATCTGGGCGTGGAGCATACGCTACTGGTGCAAGATGGCTTCCGCGAGGCGGTGAAAGCCCTTTCGGGCGGCCGTGGGGCCGATGTTGTGTTTGATCCGGTCGGCGGCGATGTGTTTGATGAGAGCGTTCGCTGCATGGCATTTGATGGCCGCCTGTTGGTCATTGGCTTTACCAGTGGCCGTATCCCGACCGTTTCGGTCAATATGCCTCTCATTAAGGGCTTCTCAGTCATGGGCGTGCGAGCGGGTGAGTATGGTCGCCAGTTCCCCGAGCGTGGACGCGAGAATGCAAAAGCGGTCTATGATCTGGTTGCAGATGGTAGTCTCAAACCGCATGTCGGCGCTGTCTTCGCCCTGACCGAGGTGCGTGCAGCGTTTGATCTGATGATTGCACGCCAGCTTGTCGGCAAAGCGGTCATTGTGCCTTAACGGGCTCTAACCCAAGCTAACTTTGGCAATGACTTCTTCAAGCCCACTCACCACTTGGTCGCGCATGCGGGTCTGAAGGTTAGGCGTCTTGAACAGAACGTCGATCGCATTCAAATGCGTCTGGATCACATCAGGCCGCACCGCTTCAGGCGTGTTGGCTCGGTTGAGGTAGCTCCGAAGCAATTGCGCAACGCGGGAGACATGAAAGTCTTGGATCTCGTCCGAAATCGAATGGACTTCGCCAACAGCCCGCACCAAGAGCGGCATGATATCGGTTCGGCCATCCTGCAACGCGTTGACATGTAAGCCGATTCTGGCAACGGCTAAGTTCATGATTGAGCGCATCGACTCAAGCATTTCTTCTTCTGTGGCGACTTCTAACGGATCGTCAAAGCGACGATAAGGCCCTTTAAAAGTAGGCTCCGCGCGTCGACGACGGCAAGGCCCAGAATAGCCTGGATCATCAATGAAGTTACGAGGCCGCTCGATCACTTCGCGCAATCGATCACAAACCGACTTCACCGAAACAGGTTTCAGAATGAATTCATCTACCCCGGAATTGCGCGCAAACTCGATTTGGCTCTTGCGATTATTGGCGGTCACCAAGATGATCGGGGTCACCTTCAGGACATTATCCTCTGAGGCGCGCACCCGTCGGGTCAGTTCAATGCCATCAATATTCGGCATCATCCAGTCGGTGATTAAGATATCAGGTCGAACAGAATCAAAGGCGTCGAGTCCATCTTCCCCATCGACCGCCACCGAAACGCTGCGCACGCCAAGATTGCGCAATATCTCAGTCAGCAAAACGCGAAAAAATGGCTGATCGTCGACCACAAGGATCGACAACAAGGACAAATCTAGCTGTTGTGGTGTCCTCTGTTTGAGCGGCACGCGTGAAATTCCCCATATTCACTGACCAATCTACTCAGTTTGGAGTTAAGATCGCCTTACCAAGGACGCGAGCTTCTACACTTGTTACTGCCAGAAACCCACCTAGGGTCGATCAGCTGATTTGGTCATGTCTGCAACAGCGTCGCGCTTTACCCGCGCAATCGCGTCGATCACGGCTTGGCCATAGATCGGACCAAGGATGGTTGTATGGCTGGCAGCCTCAATATTGATCGACGATCCTCTTTTGGACAGGCGCGCCGGGCGGGCTTGGGCCTCTTTCCAAGCATTTCGACCAGCCGATGCAGGCCCCGCCGTAACGGTTGCAACTGGGATGGCCTCTAAATAGCGATCAGCGGCGATCGCAGCCTCAGCGCCATCGATTGTGGCTGCAATCTCAGCAGCGGACGCACGCATATGGGACGGCGCGCCGAACATGCGCCGCTTCTCCCGCAGGGGTGCACCGCTCAAACCAATTCGATTGGCATAGAATGGGGCCAAGGGCTTCACAAGGCCAAACTGGGCAAACCCCGCGCCGACGCTGGCTAGCCTCTGATAGCGCTTGATCCAAATCTGGGCCTCAGGGATTGAAATTGCGCTGGGGTCTGCTGCGTCGATCAAAACGAGACCAACTACGTCTTGTGGATTTTGGCTGAGATAGGCGCGCGTCAATAGCCCTGCCATGGAGTGGCCAACCAACACATAAGGGCCCTTCTCGCCCGCAGCATTCAACAAGGCCTTGAGTTCGCTAGCCATTGTGGCAGGGTCACGGGGTGCTTTTGAAGGTTCAGACCAGCCCATACCCGCGCGATCATAGGAACAAGTCCGCCCTGTCTTGGCCACTTCGGGCTGTAGATAGCCCCAATCAGCGGCTGCGGAGTAGGCACCGGATTCAAAGATAATGGTCGGCTCGCCGGGGCGCGCCTCACCCTCACAGACCAGACGTTGCTTGCGACCTTCAACCTCAATCAGAACCCCGCGAGGTGGGTTTTTCCATCCCCCAGCTGCCATGGCTAATCCCGTCCCTGTCCAAGTCAAAACGCTCGCCAACAAGACGAGTCCAACCCACCGTAATGCTGTTAAGAGCAGTTTCTTCACGACTAATTCAGCCCGCCAACGGCAGTTTTTGCGCCAAAAGCGAGAGCCAGAGGCGGACCCGCTTTTCGTTCACGCCCATATCCCGAATGCCGTATTTGGAGCGCGAAAAGACGCAAATGGAAGCTTTGCCTTCCCCTAAATCGACGGGCATGGCGGTAATCCAATCGGGAAAGCCGACCAAGGCTGTGCGTTGGACCGCCTCAATCTGGCCGTCTCCCTCGCGGATGTCTGACACGCGGGACTGGCTACGCGCAATCTCCAGCCAGGCCTCGCGGACTTGGTCGATGCTGGCCTGAAACACGCCAGACTGCAGATCGGGCGTTTGCGCTGCCTGAAAGCCCGAGGGCAGTGCCAAGCATTGATTGGGTCTTGAGATTTTCTTGAAACGGGCAAAGTCGAGCGGGAATTCTTTGATCATACGGGCTTCCTCAAGGGGCCAAAATTCTATCGAAGGGTGGAGTGACTAGAGGCGAATGACAAGGCCTTCTTTGGCCGAAACATCATTATCCAACAGCCGCTTCCACGCCGATTGCGCGGCATCGAACCCCTCGCTCTCCACCACGTCGAGCCAAGCCCGCGATTCATGGGCAAACCGGTTAAACGCGGCATCAACAGCACGGTTAAACTCCACCCCACCCCAAGCGGCGCTCAATCGGGCCATATGGGTTGGCGCAAAGAAGAATTGTGGCTTGGGGCCTGGCATAGGCGCTGGCGAAGCGTTGCGCTCTGCATCCCAATGTGCGCCACCGACGATGATGGACTGCTTCAATAGGTCGGCCAAATGTGTGTGGACCCCGGCAGTCACCGCCGGGTCGCCTGCGAAATCAACATAGATCGAGCTTTGCAGCGGCAAGTCAGCCAATTGGTCATAGGTCACCACAAGATCATAATAGCCTGTGGCTTCCACAAAGGCCTTGGACCGGGCCGATGTCAGGCCAATCAATTTCACCCCGCCACGACGCTTCAAACAGGCATTCATGGACAGGGCCGTCTTACTCGAGGCGCTGGATGAAATCACATAGTCGCTATCCCAATGCCGCTCGTCCGCAATCCAATCATCAAGCAAAAAGCCTGTCATAAACAAGGGCTTCAACAAAGCGACGCGGCCTTCGATTTCTGGGTCTTCTGGCTGCACGACGCTATAATGATTGTAAGCGGCGGCCATTTCTTGGCGATGCGCGGCCCCGTCGCGGAAACCTGCAGCGCTAACTTTAACTGGCTGAACTTTCAGCATGTTTGCAATCGGGAAATAGCCATACACACGGGTGCCAACGACGACCCCTTCGGTCTTCGACGCGATCACGTCGGCAAAGCCCCAGACGGGCACGCGGCCAAGGCTGGCGCTCGAGGCCGGGAAGAAGTTCCAATACTTCATGCCGTCGCCAAACATGGCATAGGTCACATTATTTGCCGTGAGGGAGAAGCGCGAAATCGCCAGCAGGGCTTCCCCTTCAGCTATCGCGTCTTGGCCTTGCGCCGTTAGCTGCATGTCGCGAAACGACGGACGTCCCATTTCCAGCACGAATTGATTGACGCTCATGGCCATATCTCCCTAAAATTCTTATTCGCACACCTTGCACTGACTGGATCAAAAGTGCGAGGCCCCTCGACCATTTCTTAAAGTCCGTCTATCGGCTTGTCATCATGACTTCCGCTTTGCAAATTCTTCGTTTGGACATGGGCCTGCCCTTAGACAGTGGTGCGATCTTTTCGCCGCTGGAAATCGGCTATGAGACCTGGGGCGAATTGAACGCGGATAAGTCCAATGCCGTCCTGATTTGCCATGCGTTGACCGGTGACCAGTTTGTGGCAAGCCCCAATCCGGTGACAGGCCAACCAGCTTGGTGGGCGAATTTGGTCGGTCCCGGTCAGATCATCGATACCAACCGCTATTTTGTAATCTGTTCTAACGTGCTGGGCGGGTGCATGGGAACATCTGGTCCAGCCTCCATTGGACCAGACGGCCAACCCTATGGTCTCTCCTTTCCAGTCATTACGATTGCCGACATGGTGCGTGCGCAAGCGGCCTTGATCGATCATCTAGGAATCCAGCGCTTGTTTGCTGTGATCGGTGGCTCGATGGGCGGCATGCAAGTGCTAGAATGGATCGCAAGCCGGCCAGACCGGGTGGGCGCGGCCATGCCGATTGCCTCTGCTGCCCGACACTCAGCCCAAAACATCGCCTTCCATGAAGTTGGCCGCCAAGCTGTGATGGCAGACCCGGAGTGGCAAGGCGGTGCTTATCAGATCAAAGGCACCAAACCCGTCAAAGGCCTATCGGTCGCGCGCATGGCTGCGCACATCACCTATTTGTCGGATGCCGCTTTGCACCGCAAGTTTGGCCGCCGGCTGCAAGACCGCAATGAAGTCGCGTTTGGCTTTGACGCAGATTTCCAGATTGAAAGCTATTTGCGCTATCAGGGCAGCCGCTTTGTCGATCGCTTTGATGCCAATTCTTACCTCTATATCACCCGTGCTATGGATTATTTCGATCTGGCGGCAGGGTTTAATGGCCGTCTGAGCGACGCCTTCACCGCCTTTAAGGGGCGGGTGTGTGTGGTGTCCTTCTCATCCGACTGGCACTATCCTCCCGCCGATAGCCGCCATATTACCCGCGCAATGATCGGGGCAGGCGTTGAGGTTTCAGCTTTTGAAGTTGAAACTGACAAGGGCCATGATGCGTTCCTGCTGGACGAACCCCAATTCCACGAAGCCATGGCAGGCTTTCTGGCCGCCAGCGCTGCAGACCAGGGTTTGTAATGTCAAACGCCGCCTCGACTCGCGCCGATCATGAGATCATCATCAATGCCGTGCCCCAAGGTGCGCGCGTGTTGGACGTTGGCTGCGGCGATGGCGTTTTGCTGCACCGTCTGAAGCAAGAGCGGAACGCCGTCGTGCGTGGCATGGAATTGAGCCAAGCCGGGGTGAATGCCTGTGTGGCAAAGGGGCTTTCAGTTGTACAAGGCGACGCAGACCTTGACCTTGCCCTTTATCCTGATGATTCCTTTGATATTGTTGTGCTGTCGCGCACCATTCAGGCCACGCGCAAGCCCGAAATGGTCTTAAAGCAAATGCACCGCATCGGGGCCAAAGCCGTGGTTTCGCTGCCCAATTTCGGCTTCTGGCAAGTACGGCTTTCGCTGCTGCTCAATGGCCGTATGCCGGTGACACAGGGCTTACCTGACTCTTGGCACGAGACCGAGAATTTGCATCTCTGCACGCTTTTGGATTTCGACGATCTGGCCAAGCAATCAGGTTTTGACTTGGAATCGGTCACCCGAATTGCGGCGGGAAAAGCCAGCGCGCCGTCGCGTGCAACATCCAGCTTGCTCAACTGGCTATCGGAAGAAGCGGTATTTGTCTTGAAGCGTGCCGGGATGACTGCTCGGTGACGGCCATCCGAGCCTTGCACCATGATGTGCGCCTTCAGATTTCGGGCGTCGCTCTTCAGCGCGGCTATCGCCGATTGGTAGCTGACTTTGATCTTACCTGTGCGCCGGGCGACATCATCGCCCTGCAAGGCCCAAACGGCAGCGGCAAGACCACCCTTTTGCGCGCGGTAGCAGGCTTTCACAGCCCTGCCGCAGGCCGGATCACACTCTCGCGCCTTGAAGGTCCCGAGATTGAAGAGCCCGGCGAAGTCCTGTCCTTTTTGGGTCATCAAGACCCGATCAAAGCGGGCGAAAAGCTGATCGATCAGCTGCGCTTTTGGGCCGATCTGTGTGGGGCCAGCCGCGACCGCGTTGCCGAGACCTTGGCCCAAGTTGGGTTGAGCAAACAAGCAGACTTACAAGGCGGCGTCTTATCGGCCGGTCAGCGTAAACGCGCCGCTCTTGCCCGGCTGTTGCTGGAAGATCGTGCCATTTGGCTGTTGGACGAGCCTGCCTCGCCCTTGGACCAAGAAGGCCGCGCTTTACTCGGAGCACTGCTCGACCAGCATGCAAAGCAAGGCGGGATAATTCTGGCCGCCGTGCACGACCCCCTACCCGGTGTCGCCGCCCGCATCCTAACCCTCGGTGTTGTCGAGAGCGGAGTGGCGGCATGAGCTTAGTGGGTGCCTGTTTGGCGATCTTAAGGCGCGAAGTCCGGCTCGGCTGGGGTGCTGGCGGCGGCGCACTTTTGTCTGCGAGCTTCTTTGCCGGTTCGGTCATGGTGGCCCCGTTCGCCTTAGGCCCCGCGCCCGACACCTTGGGCAAGATTGGTCCGGGATACCTATGGCTGGCCCTGACGCTAGCCAGTTTGGTGTCGCTAGAGCGCCTGTTCCAAGCCGATCTGGAAGACGGCACGCTCGACCAAATGCTGCTAAGCCCCGTGCCGCACAGTTTGCAGGTCTTAAGCAAAATCCTTGGTCAATGGCTGGCGACGGCTGTGCCTCTGCTCGCCGTCAGCCCGATTGCGGCACTTCTGGTCCGCGTAGAGCCTGAAGTGATCCTGCCGCTATGTGCTCAATTGGCTGTGGGTAGTCTGGGCCTGTTCCTGATTGGCGCGATTGGTGCTGCACTTGGGGCCAGCGTCCGGCGCGGTGGCCTCTTGGTCGCGCTTGTTGTTCTGCCACTTTATGCACCGAGTGTGATTTTTGGCGCGAGTGCGGCGGCAGCCCTTGCCACAGGCGGGGATTTTTTCAGTCAGCCGTTTTTGTTTTTATGCGCTTTGGTTCTGGCAGCCTTGGCCTTTGCGCCGGTCGCGGCAGCAGCGGCGGTGCGTCTGCACGTGGATTGATGGGGGTAGGCGACTGCCTCTACTGCGCCATCGCCGCCTGAATCAGTGCCCGCGCCTCGGGGCTATTCCAATCAGCTTCACCTGCTAGCCGAGCTAGCTCCTTGCCTTGCCGATCATACAGGATGGAAGTTGGAAAACCTCGCGCCTTTAGCGGATACACAATCGCCATTTTGGGGTCGTGGTAAAAGGCGAGACTGTTGTTGCTGAGTTCGGCCAATTCCTTTTTGGCCTGTTCGGCTTCATCGGCTTTATCGACGCTGATGGCGACCACTTTGAAGTCCTTTTCGCCCATGCCTTGTTGAAGGGCCGCCAGCGTTGGCATTTCGGTGACGCAGGGCGCGCACCACGTCGCCCAAAGATTGACCAAAATTACTTTGCCATGAAACGCGCTCAACTGCGTGGGGGCACCGTCAGGACCTGCAAAGCTGTTCGGAGGCTGCGGCACGGGGTCCTTGGCGATCTCCAGGCCCTTTAACGGCCCTGCGGCGAATGAGGCCAAATCCTTCCCACCTGTAGAGATTGGCACTGCCCGATAAACTCCGTAAAGGATAATCCCGATCAACAAAGCCCCAAGCAGCGCCCATAGCGCCCGTTTGGGCTTTCCGGTTGTCACAGGTCCATCGCGCTCAGGTTGCTCTTCACTCATGTCGTCCTCAGATTCCTCTATCCCGCCCGCTTCCGCCAAAGGCCAACAAATGTGGGGCGGTCGCTTTGCAGCCAGTCCTGATGAAACCATGAAGGCGATCAATGCCTCCATCGATGTCGATCAACGTATGTGGCGCGAGGACATCGCCGGGTCAAAGGCCCATGCTGCAATGTTGACCGCCACGGGCATTCTTACGCAGGAAGATGGCCAAGCGATACAGACGGGCCTTGATGAAATCGCCAGCGAGATTGAAGCGGGCACTTTCCCCTTTTCCACCGATCTTGAGGATATCCACCTCAATATTGAAGCGCGCCTGACCGAGCGGATTGGCGATGCGGGCAAGAGGCTGCACACGGGTAGGTCTCGCAATGATCAAGTCGCGACGGACTTCCGCCTCTGGGTGCGCCGTGCCTTGGGTGAGGCCGATGAGGCATTACTAGGCCTCATGCGTATCTTGGTCATCCAAGCCGAAGGCCATGCTGACTGGATCATGCCGGGCTTTACCCATTTGCAGACGGCGCAACCCGTCACCCTTGGCCATCATCTTTTGGCCTATGTTGAGATGTTCCAGCGCGATCGTGCCCGACTGCAAGCCGCGCTCAATCACGGAAATGAATCCCCCCTGGGCTCTGCTGCGCTGGCAGGGACACCTTATCCGATTGATCGGCATGCAACCGCCAAATCACTTGGCTTCGACCGCCCGATGGCCAATTCACTCGACGGGGTGGCGAGCCGCGATTTCGCGATGGAGGCGCTCAATGCGCTATCAATCAACGCCGTGCATTTATCGCGCTTGGCCGAAGAAATTGTGCTGTGGACTTCGTCGCATTTTCGTTTTGCGCGCTTATCAGATAGCTGGTCGACGGGTTCCTCGATCATGCCGCAAAAGCGCAATCCCGATGCGGCAGAGCTCGTCCGCGCCAAAGCCGCTCGCATTGCCTCAAACGCACAATGCTTGATGATGATCGTCAAAGCTTTGCCACTAACCTACGCCAAGGACTTGCAGGACGATAAGGCAATGACCTTTGAATCCTTTGATGCTTTTATGCTCAGCGTTGGGTCGATGGCGGGCATGATGCAAAGCGTGACCTTTAACCGCGATGCGATGCGCCAAGCGGCCACCTATGGCTATTCCACCGCCACTGATCTTGCCGATTGGCTGGTGCGGGTCCTCAATATGCCGTTCCGTGAGGCCCATCATGTGACGGGCGCTGTCGTTAAGGCCGCAGAGCTGGCTGGCATTGCAGAGCTATGCGATGTGCCTTTGGCAACCTTCCAGGCGATCGAACCGCGCATTGATGCATCCGTGATCGCGCTCCTCTCGGTTGAGGCTTCCGTGGACGCGCGGGATTCTTACGGGGGCACGGCCCCAAAGCGGGTTTTGGAGCAGGTTAAGCGCCTGCGCCAAGCCCTTCATTTGGATGTGTGATCGGCTTTGATTGCTGGGCCGTTTCGCTCTATAGCTGTGTTTCTTCCCCAACTTTGATTGCAAAGATAATGCCCATGAAAACCCGCCTTACCCTTGCCTGTATTGCACTGTGTCTGCTCAGCGCCTGTGGAATAAAGGGACCCATCGAGACCGCACCACCCATGTGGGGTCCAGACCGGGCCGCCTATGAGGCGGAGCAAGCCAAAAAAGCGGAAGAAGCCAAAGCGAAGAAGGCGGCCGAAGAGGCCGAAAAAGCCGGTAATTCAGCTCCTTCCACCGCGACCGAATAAGCCTGCCATGCGCTTCTTTGATTATCGCGATGGCGCGCTTTATGCCGAAGACGTGCCGCTGGCAGAGATTGCCGAAGCTGTCGGCACTCCCGTCTATATCTATTCCCGCGCGACCTTAGAGCACCATTACCGGGTGTTCAAAGCCGCCATGGGCGATTTGCCGGTCCATATTTGCTATGCCGTAAAGGCCAATACCAATCGCGCCGTGATCGCCACCTTGGCAGCCTTGGGCGCAGGCGCAGACACGGTGTCGGAAGGTGAAATTCGCCGCGCGCTGAATGCCGGTGTCCTACCTGACGGGATTGTGTTTGCGGGCGTGGGCAAGACGGATCAAGAATTGGCTTATGCGATTTCGGTTGGTGTTCGGCAAATCAACATCGAAAGCGCCAGCGAACTCGACCGGATATCTGCCTTGGCCGAAGGTCTGGGCCGGGTTCAGCAGGTCTGCATACGGGTCAATCCCGATGTCGGTGCCGGCGGGCATGCCAAAATCACCACCGGCAAGGCCGATAACAAATTTGGTGTCAGCTTTGATCTGGCCGAAGAACTCTATGCCCGCGCCGATCAATTACCGGGCGTTGAGCCTGTTGGCCTGTCCGTCCATATTGGCAGCCAGATCATTGATTTTGCCCCGATGGAAAAGGCTTATCAGAAGCTGGCCGATTGTGTTCTGCGGCTGCGGGCACGCGGGCTAAAGGTCACGCGCCTTGACTTAGGGGGCGGACTGGCCGCGACCTATGATGAAACCGTCACAGGCCCAGATCTTGCGGCCTATGGCGCAATGGTGGCCCGCGTGGTTGGTCATTTGGACGTGGAGCTGGAGTTTGAGCCCGGCCGTATGATTGCTGCGAACGCTGGCGTCCTTCTATCGCGCGCGATCGTCACAAAAGACAATGGCGGCAAGTCCTTCTTGGTCGTTGATGCCGCCATGAATGATCTGATCCGCCCTGCCCTTTATGAGGCCTATCACCAGATGCTGCCGGTCAAGAAGGCAGACGACCATGACAATCTGGCCCCGCTCGATGTGGTTGGCCCCGTGTGCGAAACGGGCGACACGTTTGCCGAACAACGCCCGATGCCAGCGATTGCGGCAGGTGAGCTGTTGGCCTTCATGAGCACGGGTGCTTATGGTTTTGCCATGGCGTCGACCTATAATTCACGGCCCTTGGCGGCGGAAGTCATGGTTAGCGGCGACCAATGGCAAGTGGTGCGGCCGCGCCAGACCTATGAAGAGATGTTCGGGATGGAAACCCTCCCTAATTGGCAAGGAAACAAGACATGAGCACGCAAGAACCTGCCCCGGTATCAAAGGGCGGCGCGAGTTGGGTGCGGCTGGTCAGTGACCTTGGCCCCGCTGTGGTCTTCTTTTTGTCCTATCAACATGCGGAAAAGAACGGCGTACCCGAATTTGCGCGTGCGCTGAGCGGCGATCAGGCGGTCTTGTTTGCTACCCTCTTGTTCATTCCAGCCGCGATTGCGGGCTTTGCGTTCTCTTATTGGAAAGAGCGCAAAGTTAGTCCGATGGGCCTATTCACCTTTGCCATGATCGGTGTTTTTTCGGGTTTGGCGCTGTGGCTCAAGAATGACATCTTCATCAAGATGCGGCCTACTTTGGTCTACACCCTAATCGGTCTGATTTTGTTGGGATCGGTCTTGTTTAAGCGCAATGTTTTGAAGGCCTTGTTTTCAGGTGCGCTTCACATGCCTGAACCAGTCTGGCGCGGCCTCGCCCAGCGCGCGGGCCTGATGTACATCGGGCTGGCCATCATCAATGAAGCAGTCTGGCGCACACAGCCTTTAGCTACTTGGGTGACCTATAACACCTGGGGCGATATGGCGATCAATATGATCTTCTGGATTGTAAACCTAGCGCTTCTGGCCAAATACTTCACCGATGCAGACGGCAATCCACTGGTCGAAGAGCCAAAAGACAAAGTCTAAAATTCTGGTAACAATTCTGCGTCTTGACCTCAGGCAGAAATGGTTATTTGTGATACCCACAAGATAGAGGGGATCACATGAACCGCCGCAACCTTTTGGCCGCCATTTCGACCACAGCATTGGGATTTCTGACGTTGAACACATCCGCCCTCGCCCAAAGCGCCGCTGATGCGGTGAGCAATGATCCATTTTTGTGGCTTGAGGAAGTTGAAGGTGAAAAGGCCCTTTCGTGGGTGCGCGGGCAAAATGCCCGCTCGCTGCCAAAGCTGACGCAAGACCCCCGCTATGCGAAGCTGGAAGAAGATGCCCTCAACATCATTCGCGCCAAAGACCGCTTGACCTTTGGCTCCTATACCAACGGCTTTGTCAGCAATTTCTGGCAAGACACCAAGCATGTGCGCGGCATTTGGCGGCGGGCAGACTTTACGGCTTGGCGCCTCGGCAGCCCTGCTTGGGAAACCGTGCTGGACATTGATAAGCTGGCCAAGGATGAGGGCAAGAATTGGGTCTTTCAGGGCAGCAATCCACTCGACCCGCATGATATCTGGAATACCCGTGTCCTATTGGACCTTTCCAATGGCGGTAAGGATGCGGATACCAAGCGCGAGTGGGACGTAAAGACACGGTCGTTTGTCGCGGGTGGCTTTGAGCTACCAGAAGCCAAATCGGGCGCGGTCTGGGTCGATAAGGACACGTTGTTGGTTTCGACCGACTGGGGCCCAGGCTCAATGACCGAAAGCGGTTATGCCTATATCGTCAAACGCTTAAAGCGCGGTCAAAAGCTTGAAGACGCTGTTGAAGTCTATCGCGGCACGGAAAAGGATGTGGCTGTGGCTGCGTTCCGCATTGACGACGGCACGCGCTACCACCACTTCATCAACCGCGCGCCCACCTTCTTCACGACTGAGACCTTTTATCTGAATGCCGACAGCACGGTCTCCAAGCTGGACTTGCCCAGCAAGCATAGCCTGCAAGGTCTGCGCGCTGGTCAGGTCTATTTAACCCTGCAAGAGGACTGGATGCCACGCGGGGCCAAAAAGGCGATTGCCGCAGGCTCTCTGGTGAGTGCACCTTTGGCCGCATTGAAGGCCAAAACAGGCGCTATTGCGACGACGACCATCTACACGCCCGGCCCACGTGAGGCCTTGCAAGATGTGTCCATGGCGAAAACGGGCCTTTACGTCACGCTCTCAACCAATGTGAAAAGTGCCGTTCGCTACTATACCCAGAATGCAAAGGGCGCTTGGTCATTTAAGCCGGTTGCCTTGCCAGCCAATGGCGTCGCTTCGGTCGTCGATGCCGGCATTCGCCAAGAAGAAGCCTTCTTCTCTTACAATGACTTCATCACGCCACCGTCGATCCTGTTTGCGGCCAAGCCAGGCGACACGCCTGCAACGGTTCAAGCCCAAGCCGCGCGCTTTGATGCATCAAATCTTGAGGTCAATCAGTATGAAGCAACCTCCAAAGATGGCACCAAGATCCCCTATTTTGTGATTGCCAAGAAGGGCTTAGTCTTGGACGGCACGGCCCCCACCCTGCTCTACGGCTATGGCGGCTTTGAAGTCTCGCTGTTGCCAAATTACTCCGCGATGAATGGCAAGCTGTGGAACGAGCGCGGCGGCGTCTATGTTCTCGCCAATATCCGTGGCGGGGGTGAGTTTGGCCCCGCGTGGCATACGGCAGGCCTGAAGGGCAAGCGCCAAGTGATCTATGACGACTTTATTGGCGTTGCCGAAGACCTGATCGCGCGCAAAATCACCAGTCCGCGCCGATTGGGCATTCAGGGCGGCTCTAACGGTGGCCTTCTGATGGGTGTGATGATGACCCAGCGGCCAGAACTTTTCCAAGCCGTCGTCTGCCAAGTGCCGCTGCTGGACATGCTGCGCTATCACAAGCTCTTGGCGGGTGCGTCCTGGGTGGATGAATATGGCGACCCTGATGTGGCGGCTGAGCGGCCTTGGTTGGAACAATTCAGCCCCTATCAGAATTTGAAGAAGACAAGCCCCTTCCCAGAACCCTTCTTCCTGACCTCGACCAAGGACGACCGTGTCCATCCGGGCCATGCACGCAAATATGCGGCTAAGATGGAAAGTTTGGGCATGCCCTTCCTTTATTATGAGAATATCGATGGCGGTCACTCTGCAGCAGCAAACTTGGTCGAAAGTGCCAAGCAGCGGGCTTTGGTGGCAACCTATCTGATGCAAAAATTGGTCGACTAGGTCAAACAGCTTGGCCCATGCGGCCAAAGGACCTAATTGGCTACGAAGAGGGACGCAACCTAGCAGGAGACAGGCAATGAAGCCGATGAAAATCATGCTGGCGTGCGGGCTTTTGGCCTTCGCCGCCGCTTGCGAGACCGTTCCGTTTGAAGAGCGGGCAAAAGCCTATGAAGACCAGATGGCGCAACGCTTTGTTGGCAAATCGGCCGACGAATTGGTATTGGCTTTTGGCCCACCTCAATCGTCTTACAAGCTGACCGATGGTCGCGATGTGCTGCAGTACGAGCAAAAGCGCACCAGCACCCAAGGCGGGGAAAGCTATACCAGCTTTCGCGAGGTCACCCGCTTCCGCACGGAGACGGACGCCGCAGGCAATGTGCGCACAGTGCAATACAATGAATCCGTGCCTGTAACGAATTCATCCCCGGTCTATACAGTCAATCAAAATTGCATCCGCCGTTTTGTGGTAGCGAGCGACAAGAAGGTTGAAAGCTTCCGCTGGGAAGGCAACGCCTGCTTTCGTTAAGCAGGTGTCGCCGAGGGTAATCCCGCGCCAATCAGGCGAGCGAACTGGGTTATCAAGGCGGCCAAATCTTCGTAGCTGGTCGCCTGAGACTTCAACCCATGGAGCGCCGCCGTGATCGCGCGTGCTTGAAGGGCTTGAAGAGCGGGGGGCACCCTATTGGTCAGGCGCGCCTCTACCAAGGCCTGCATCCGACTGTCGATGGCTGCCACCACATCGCCAACGAGGGCGGAGTTGGTGGCCATCAATTCTGCGCCATGGGGGGACGTGTGGATCGCCTGCCAACTCAGGCCATGCAAGGCAAGCCCAGCCGCAGCCAGCCCCTCCTCAAACGCCAGATCAGCTGGCCAAGCAGCTTCAGCCGCGTCACAACTTGCCTGACCAAGTGAGACAGCTAAAGCCGCAAAGATCGCCGCTTTATTCTCATAAGATTGATACAAGGCAGGTCGCGAAATGCCTGCTTCGCTCGCAACATCCTCCATTGAGGCACGCTTAAAGCCATAGCGCGCAAAGACGGCCAGAGCTGCGTGTAAGATCTTGTCGCGGCGGGAATCGCCATCCAAACGTATTGACATTTAGTGATAATATTGTCAGATCGTCATAATGTCAATTTGTACAATGAAGGAATAGAAGCGTTGGCGAGCAAGGGATTGGTGCTGGTTACGGGCGGATCTGGCTATATTGGCGGCTTCATCATCGCCCAACTCTTGGAAGCAGGCTATCAAGTCCGCACTACGATCCGAAATCTTGGCCGCGAGCCAGAGATTCGCGAAGCGCTTAAAAAGCTTACCCCCAATTTAGACCATTTGACCTTTTTCGCCGCTGACTTAACGCGCGATGATGGCTGGGCAGAAGCTGTTGAAGGCGTTGATTTCGTTCAGCATGTGGCCTCGCCTTTCCCAGCCGTGATGCCCAAGGACGAGAATGAATTGATTGGTCCGGCCCGTGAAGGGGCTCTACGTGCGCTACGCTTTGCTCGCGATGCAGGGGTGAAGCGCGTCGTAATGACCTCGTCTATGGCAGCCATCTCCTATGGACAAAGCGGGCCGCGCTCCAAGCCCTATACCGAAACCGATTGGACCGACGAAAGCAGCCCCGACACAGGTGCTTATATCCGCTCCAAAACCATCGCTGAACGCGCTGCTTGGGACTTTATGAAGGCCGAAGGCGGTAAATTAGAGCTTAGCACCATCAATCCCAGCGCGGTTCTGGGGCCAATTCTTGGACCAGACTTCTCGACCTCCATTCTCTTGGTGCAAAAGTTACTAAATGGCGACTTCCCCGGCAGCCCACGCTTGGGCTTCTCGCTGGTGGATGTGCGCGACGTCGCAGATCTGCACATCCGCGCCATGACCCATGAAAAGGCCGCTGGTGAACGCTTTTTGGCGGCCTGCGATTTTTATTGGGTGGAAGATGTGGCGCGCGTCTTGCGCGAAGATATGGGAACGCAAGCCCGCAAAGCCCCTACTGGACGCCTGCCGAGCTGGCTGGTGCGGATCATCGCCAATTTCGATCCTGTTATTAGAGGGGTCGCCTTTGAGCTCGACAAAGTACGTATGGCCGACAATACCAAGGCCAAAACCTTGCTGGGCTGGGCACCGCGAGACGTCCGGACCTCGATCACAGACACAGCCCGCAGCCTGATCCGCGAGGGAATTGTTCGGGTCTAAAGCGACCTCTGTTCTATAAGGTCAGGGCTAACGCATCTAATTGATCGGCGGCGGCATTCCAGCCGGCTTCAAAGCCCATGGCTTCGTGTTGCTTTTTGGACTCTTCACTCCAGTGTCGCGCACCCCACTCCATGTGGGTGCCGCCATCTGGTGCGTCGCTCAAGATCACATAACCGGTCATAAAAGGTGCGCCAGAGCCGGGCACCCAATCGCCAACATAAGCATCCGTGAAAGTTTGCTTATAGCCGTCAACCACCTCAACATATTGGCCGTGCATGGGATTTTCTTCCCCTGCCGGACCATTCATGACGATATAGCTGGCCCCGCCTGGACGAACGTCAAGCTCGGCAATGGAAACCGTCCACGGCTTTGGGCAATACCATTGTTTGAGGAGTGAGCCCTCCGACCAGCAGCGCCAAACGTAAGCACGCGGCGCTTTGAGATGCCGGATGATTTTGAGTGTGCGTTCGTCGGTCATTTAGGCATCTCCTTTTTTCTTTGCACCCTTGAGAAGGGCAAAGACGGCCATGGAATGGCCATGACCCAGATCATGATGCTCTTTAAACCAAGCCACAATGGCACCCGCTTTGGTAGAGGGCGTGAGCGCACCACCTTCTGTCCATCCCTGCTTATCGGCTAAACGGCGAAGGTCTGCAGGTGTTAGCCCCGTTTTTTTTGTGGATGGTGTCGAGATAGGCTTGGAAGGACACGGTAGCTGGTTCCTAAAGTCGGGCGTTGCGCTAAGTCGGCTTCACAGTTCCCAAAAAGCCAATGACCAGCAGCAGAGCATAGGTCAGCCACACCCACAAGCGAGCACGGTCCATCGCCCGACGTAGCGGGATTTCTGTCTCATCACTGGAACCTTTTTCAATCACGGCTAGCAAGAGTGGCCCGACAGGACGACCAGCAACGTCGATCATGATTGCCGCCCCAAAGATGGCAGCAAAAACAAATGCTTTTTGGCTCAACCAGCTTTCAGTAAGAGGTCCCCAACCCAGTAACGAAGTGATGCCGATGGCTGCATAAAAGGCGGTGATGGCAAGCTTTAGCCAGAACTCGATCCGCTTCAGTTGCGGCACGATCGATTGTCCGGTCATCAAATGGATAGACCACGTCAGGCCCATCCAAACCGCACCAACAAGCCAAGCCAGCCAAAGCGCCCAATTTGGCAAGTCCCAATAGCCCGCCACAGCAACCATTGTCACAGATAATGGTACCATCACGACCCAAGCCGTGCGTGGCCCCATATCGACGACGCCTAACAGCCTTAGAATCTCCAGCCTTGTTGCAAGCGGCTTTGACCGATTGCGAAAGGCTGAGCCCAAAATCGCAACGCCAAGGTCGCCGCCCAGCCAGAAGACAAAGGCCAAAACATGGACATAAACAAGCACGTCATAGAGGCCCATGTTAACTCCTCAGGCGCGTGGGCAAAGAGAAAGACTTACTTCACACGCCGCTCTTTGATGCAAGTGCGTTTGACCAGTTTATCTTCTTCAAACCAATGCCATGTGCGGCCACGATCATTGCCGTCGTCAGACAATTGGATCATCTCATACAAATAGGTGCCGGGGCTGTCTTTGCGGGTCCAAGTCAACACAACGGTCTTGTCGTCAATTTCCCAAGCCCGGCCAAAAATGCGTTCGGTGTCCCACCAAATTTGTTTGTCTTTATAGGTCGCGGGGAAATGAATTTCTTCGCGACGGCCATCGGGCCAGGTGTAGGTATTGATCTGATAATAGGGATAGGTCGCATCATCCTGAAACTTGCATTGCAGATGCGAGGCATGGCGATCCAGCTCAACATTATTGGCGTCAACGTGGATGTATTCGCCGACCCATTCACCTTCGTGACGGGCCAAAAGCGGCATGCCGGTTCGGATTGTATCCATAATGCAGAATCCCTTTTGAAGCAGACCAAAGAGGTCTAAGCTGCACTAGTAAAAGATATATCCTATCTCTCTGACAAGGGCTTCCCGTGGAAAACCTCATCCTTCTGCAGCGCCACGCCAATCACTCTGCCACCCTCTGGATCAACAGGCCAGACAAACGCAACGCGCTGACGGTTGAGATGTGGGCTGCCTTGCCCGCTTGTGTCGCTGAAGCTGTCGCCGACCCTGACATCAAACTGCTCTTCTTGCGCGGTGCTGGCGGTGTCTTTGCAGCCGGGGCGGACATTGCAGAAATGCCGCAGATTTATGCTACGCCCGAAGCGGCGCTCAAAAATGATGAGAAAATACAAAACGCAATGAAGGCGTTGGAAGATTGTCCAAAGCCTGTGATCGCCTTGATCGAAGGCGCGTGCGTTGGTGGTGGCTGTGGCCTGGCATTGGCTTGCGACTTACGTATCGGCGTGGTGGGAAGCCGCTATGGCGTGACACCGGCGAAGCTCGGCCTCGTCTATGGCGCGGGCGACACGCGTCGATTAATCCAAGCGGTAGGGCTTTCCAAAGCCAAAGACATCCTCTTCACCGGTCGCTTGCTTGACTGTGCAGAAGCCTTGTCCAGTGGCCTCATCGACCGACTGGTTGCAGCCGAAGAGCTCAATGAGGTCGCTTCCGACTATGCAACCAAAATCAGTGCGGCCTCGGTCTATTCAATCCGGGCCCAGAAGCAGATTCTCGCCATGTTACGCGGTGGGTGTGACGATGCAGAAGCCAGCCGTGCCCTATTTGGCGCAAGCTTTACCGGCGCGGATTTCAAAGAAGGGTTTGCAGCTTTTATGGAAAAACGACCTGCGCAATTTACTGTCCGTTGATTGGTTGCGTTCTAAGTCTCGCGCTCGAGGAATGGTCCTGTTTTGGCCTAGAAGTAAGAGGGACATCGAGTGGGCAGCTTTGCGATTATCGGTGCGGGGATTAGCGGACTTGCCTGCGGCAACGCGCTGGCGGCGGCTGGTCATCAAGTTTCGCTGTTCGATAAAGGCCGGGGCCCTGGTGGGCGCATGTCGACCCGCCGCGTCGACACCCCTTTTGGCCAGGCCAGTTTCGACCATGGCGCGCAGTTTTTTACCGAGCGGGACGCAGACTTTCAAAGGACGATTTCGGCACTGGAGACACAAGGGGCAGTCGGTCTTTGGCAGGGCGAATTTGTGCGCTTTGACAGCAAAGGCAAGCAGCACGCATTAGGCGACGAGCCCCGCTATGTCGGCACACCGGGTATGAATGGCGTTGTGCGTGGCCTTGCGGTCGGCCTGAATACAACCTGGGGGATGCGCGTCAGCGGCCTATCGGGTCGGAAAGGTGCTTGGCAGGTTCATGGTGAATCCGGCGAGAATCTTGGACTATTTGACCAAGTTGTCTGCGCGGTTCCCGCAGAACAGGTTAGTGACTTATTGGCATCCCATGCGCCAGCGATTGCGGTAAAGGCCAAAGCCGTGCGCTCGTTGCCGTGTTGGGCAGGCCTGTTTGCGTTTGAAAAACCTCTAAAAATTGACTGGGACATGGCGCGCTTTGACGCTCACCCTGTGTTGGATGTGATATCGGCAGGCTTAAACCAGCCCGGCCGCACCGGCCCTGCGTCCTATGTTGTTCATGGTCACGCCGATTGGTCCATCGCGCATTTGGAAGAAGGCGCAGATCAGATAGCGGCATTGCTTCTTAAAGAACTGGCAAAAATAGCAGGCCCCTTGCCAACCCCACTTGTCCAATCGGCCCATCGCTGGCGGTATGCCCGGGTCGAGACCAGCCATGGACCGGGTTATCTTTATGATAAAGATCAAGGTATTGGTGCGTGTGGGGACTGGCTGGCTGGTCCACGCGTTGAATCAGCGTGGGTTTCTGGCCACCACTTGGGTCAAGCTCTTTTAGGTTAGCTGACAAGTCGGAAAGGCCGCGCTACAGTCGACCAACTGCGCGCGCACTACCACTAACCGAAAAAAGGAATCCCATATGTTCTTGTCTTTAGCCACCTGGCCCGAAATCGATCAGCGGCTGAAAGCAGGCAAGCGCGGGATCATCATACCCATTGGCAGCCATGAGCAGCATGGCCCAACCGGCCTTATCGGCACCGATGCTTTATGCCCAGATATCATCGCACGCGAAGCTGAAAAGCAAGGTGACCTTTTGATTGCCCCGCCTTTCTCGATTGGTATGGCCCAGCACCATATGGGTTTTCCGGGCTCCATGACGCTGCGACCCTCCACCATGATTGCGACCATCGTCGACTGGACGGCCAGCCTGACGCGCGCTGGTTTTGACCGCCTCTATTGGGTCAATGGCCATGGCGGCAATGTCGCGACCATCCAAGCTGCTTTTGCTGAAACCTACGCGCCTTATTCGCTGCGCGGTGAGGCTGCCCCCTTTGCCCATATGCTGAAGAACTGGTGGGAATTGCCCGGTATCGAACGGCTATGTCTCGATATGTATCCCGTCGGCCATGGCTCGCACGGGACAGCTTCAGAAGTCGCAGTCACCTATTGGGCCTATCCTGAACGGGCGGATCTGGCGAAGCTGGTGCTGGAACCAAAGATCGCACCCAATGGCCCGATCAGGGATGCAGCCGACTATCGCCATCGCTTTGCCGATGGCCGTATTGGCTCTGACCCGACCCAGTCTACGCCAGAGCAAGGCGGCAGGATTGTTGCCGCTGCAGCTAAAGCTTTGATTACCGACGCCAATAACTTCTTTGCTGAGACTGCCTGATGGCCCAAACCAGCCATGAATTCGACGTCCTCATTTCTGGCGGTGGTCTTGTTGGCCTCACGCTAGCCTTGGCACTCGACCAAGGCGGGTTAAAGTCCGCCGTGATCGACCGCCTGCCCGCGGCCGACCTGTTGGAAGAAAGCTTCGATGGGCGCGCCACGGCCATGGGGTTTGCAACCTATCGCATGATGCAGAGCTTAGGCGTTGCCCGTCACATTGGCGAAGTGCAGCCGATTGAGCAGATTTTGGTGTCGGACGGTCGGATTGGCAGTCCATCGCACCGAGGCGGCCCCTCGTCTCTCACGCTCCACTTCGACCATCGCGAAACGGGGACCGGCGATGAACCTCTCGGTTGGATGATTGAGAACCGCCGTATCCGCTTGGCACTCGACAAAGAGGTCGCCACCCGGTCTGGCATCACGCGCTTTGCACCCGATGAGATTGAAGATCTGCAAATGGGTGCGGGCCAAGTCTCAGCGCGCTTAAAGTCTGGCAAATTGCTGAAAGCACCCCTTATCGTCGGGGCAGACGGTCGAGGATCTTTTGTCCGCAAAAAAGCGGGCATTCGCACCTACGGCTGGTCATATGATCAAACCGGGATCGTGACCACGGTTGCAATGGAAAACCCCCACGCTGGGGTGGCGCATGAATATTTCCTACCAACAGGCCCATTCGCTATTCTTCCACTAATGCATAATCGCGCCAATATCGTCTGGTCTGAAAAGACCAGCCGCGCCAAGGCGCTGATGGCCATGAGCCGTGCGGATTTAGAACAAGAATTGGCGCGCCGCTTTGGCGACTTCTTGGGCGCAGTAAAGCTCGATGCGCCGGTTTGGTCCTATCCCTTGTCGATGGAACTTGCGGCGACTTGGGCCAAGCCTCGCGTGGTGCTAGCAGGCGATGCTGCACATGGCATTCATCCCATTGCGGGCCAAGGCCTGAACCTTGGCCTCAAAGATGTTGCGGCCTTAGCCGAAGTGCTGGTGGAAGCCCGACGGCTCGGTCAAGATTTAGGCGATTTGGCGGTGCTCGAGCGCTATGCGCAATGGCGGCGGACCGATACGATGACCTTGGCTATCTCATGTGATGCCTTTGTCAGACTATTCTCCAACGACATCGCACCCGTTCGCGCACTACGCACCCTTGGACTGGGGATTGTCGATGCGATTGGCCCGGCGCGGCGCTTTTTTGCCAGCCATGCGGGCGGGGCTGTGGGTGATTTACCAAAGCTTTTGCGCGGCGAAAGCTTAGGGGTGCATGCTTGACCGATTATGCGACGCCAAACCTGCCTGCCAAAGATATGGCGGCAACATCTGCCTTTTATCAAAAGCTTGGCTTTAGCGAGGACTATGTTTCGCCGGGCTGGATGATCTTATCGCGCGGCGGCCTTCAGCTCGAATTCTTTCCCTATCCAGACTTGGACCCCACCACCTCGTCTTTTGGGAGCTGTTTGCGCGTCGATGATCTGCAAGGGCTCTACCAAGCTTGCGTCACGTCAGGAATTCCCCAAGCCAACATCGGGATGCCCCGCGTTCATCCGCCGCAAAAGGAAGCGTCTGGCCTGACAATCGCCTATTTGATCGACCCAAACGGATCTTTGATCCGCATCATCCAGAACGACTAAAGCCGCTCGAGCACGGCTTGGGCAAACAGCTTCGCGCCATGCTTGCCGTCCTGACGGTCGAGCGTCAGATAGAGCCAAGGCTCAATCAGCTCTAACTCCATCAAAAGCCATTGGCCGTCTGCGCCGCGTACCAGATCGACGCGGGCATAGGTCAAAGGCGTGCCATCGGCTTTCGCCAAGACTGCTTCTGCGGCCTCCAGTGCGCCCTCAGGTGCATCGATGCCTGTTTCGACCGCGCCGTGCTGGCCTTGCGTGCGATAATCACCCGCCTTCGGCCGCTTGATGAGGGCATGGGAAAACCGCCCCCCAAAATAGAGTAGCGACAGCTCGCCTTCTTCAGTCACGGCAGGCAAGAAGGGCTGGATAAGCGCTGCTGCAGGCGGCAGCACGTCCGCACTGGGTACCGGCTCACCGCGCTTCAAGCGCGCTTGCCGCCAAGCCCCAGCCCCGATGCGCGGCTTAATGATTATCTCCTCAGCGTTCAGCGTGTCAAAGCTCGCCAATATCACCTCTGGGTTGCAGCCCTCGACAGCCAAGGTCGGCGGCACTGGGGCACCGCGACGCGCCAGCTCTGCCAAATAACCTTTGTCCATATTGGCGCGGATGACCTCGCCATCATTTAATAAGCGCGCACTTGAGGCTTCAATTTCATCAAGGCGTTTCAGAAAAGTCTCAGTCGCTTGGGGGTAATTCCAAGCCAAAAGCGGCAGAACCGCCGAAAAACGCGACCAATCGGTGCCGTCGTCCTGCCAGAAGACAGGCTCTATCGACACACCCGACGGCTCAAACGCCTCGCGCAGCAAAACGAGCTGATTGTGCGCATAATCAGGCTCGGCCCGATCAGGCCGGCTGGGATAATAATCATGGGTGACGAGCAGAGCGATTGGTTTCATGTCCAAGCCGCTAGCCGCATCGCGCGCAAACGTCTAGAGCAAGCCCGCACTAAATTTCCTGAGGCAAGGAGCCCATAGAGATGACGACCCAGTTTGATGTTTGCGGTGTTGGTAATGCGATTGTTGACGTGATTGCGCCCGCATCGGACGAATTCCTAGCCGAACATCAAATTGCCAAGGGTGCCATGACGCTGATTTTTGATGAGCCAGCCGTGGAGCGCCTCTATGCTTCAATGGCAGCAGGCCAAGAAAGCTCGGGCGGCTCTGCAGCCAATACGCTGGCAGGCATTGCCTCTTTGGGCGGCAAAGGGGCCTATATTGGCAAGGTTGCCGATGACACCTTGGGCCATGTGTTCCGTCACGATATGAATGCGGGTGGCGTTGCCTACGACACACCACCTCATGCCAATGGTCCTTCAACCGCGCGTTGCTTGATCAATGTGACGCCAGATGGCCAGCGCTCCATGAGCACTTTCTTGGGCTGCTCGCCCCTTTTGACACCAGAGGATTTGGACCCCGCCAAACTGGCTTCAGCCCAAATCGTCTTCTTGGAAGGCTATTTGTTTGACGCCGAAGAGGCCAAGGCCGCCTTTGTGAAGGCGTCTGAGATCGCCCATACTGCAGGCAATAAAGTGGCGCTGACCTTGTCGGACTTGTTTTGCGTAGACCGTCACAAGGCGGCCTTCCGCCATTTGGTTGCCAACCATATCGATATCTTGTTCGCCAATGAGGCTGAGATCATCGCGCTCTATGATGCGCCAGACTTTGATGCTGCTTTGGCGGCAGCACGCAAGGATTGCGATCTTGTCGCACTGACGCGCTCTGAAAAAGGCTCCGTCCTCGCGCGTGGCGACGAAGTTGTGACCGTTGCTGCCGATCCTGTTGCCCAAGTCGTCGACACCACTGGGGCGGGCGACCTTTATGCGGCAGGTGTACTTTATGGCTTGGCGAGCGGTCGCGAACTCGAAGCATGTGGCAAGCTAGGCTCGCTCGCAGCTGGCGAAGTCATCTCCCATTATGGTGCCCGCCCGCTGGTGAGCCTTGCGGACTTGGCGGCCGCGCGCGGCCTTTAACCAGGCAGGGATTGGCGCAAAACTTGCTTGAGCCAAACCATGATCAAGCATGCGGCCTACCTTGGAACACTTATGGCATTGGGCTTTGCCTCAACAGGGCAAGCCCAAAGTGTCACGACCTATCGCTCTGACGGCGTCACTGCGCCGCAAGTGAAAGCGGAGGTGCGCCGGGAAAAGTCTCGTAAGGTGCGTGTCACGCGATCCAGTGATGCTTTGCCGCCAGCTGGGAGTTTTGTTGACACGATTGAGCCCGTTGGTGGGGGCGTACGTCTTGCCCCCGCTTCAACAGAAAGCCAGACAGTGCCGATAGCCATTCTTTATGATGTTCAGGTGCCGCCACGTCAGAAACCCACAAAGCGCAAATCCCGGCCGGAGCGCCAACGGCGCAACTAACGCTCGCAGCGGGCAACCCTTTCCCTGCGCCTGCTGGACGGCTAGAAAGCCCAACCTGCGAAGGGATAAAACGCCACTATGCTGAAACTTGACGGGCTCACCAAGACCTATGCTGGCCAGAGGGGTGTGAGCTCTGTCAGCTTTGAGGTAGCCCCCGGCGAAGTTGTCGGGTTTGTTGGTCCCAATGGCGCGGGCAAAACGACGACCCTACGAATGATCGCAGGCACATTGGAGCCTGATCAAGGCGCAGTTCAGGTGCTAGGCCATGATGTGTGGTCAAACCGACAAGCTGCCCAAGCCCTGATGGGCTATTTGCCCGAACATGCGCCTTTGTATGACGACATGACCCCGCGCACCTATCTGGATTTCTTATTGTCCGCGCGAGGGGTGACGCGCAAACAGCGCCCAGAGTTCGTGTCTCAAGCGGCCATGAGGACGCAGATTGAGGATGTGCTGGATCGTCGGATTGAAGGGCTGTCGAAAGGCTATCGGCGGCGCGTCGCCCTGGCTGGTGCGCTCGCCCATGATCCACCCGTGCTGATCTTGGATGAACCAAGCGATGGCCTCGACCCTAATCAAAAGCGGGTGACACGAGCCCTGATCCGAGAGCTCTCCCCCGGGCGGATTATCTTGATCTCAACCCATCAACTAGACGAAGTCGTCCATGTGTGCAGCCGATTGATCCTGATCGCGGATGGTGAGATCCGCGCGGATCAAAGCCCTACAGACTTTGCCGCCCAAGACCAGAACGGGCAAATCGACGCGGTGTTTTATCGCCTCACCGTGCGGCCCGACGAGGCAGCAACATGATGGCCTTTTGGAACAACTTTCTGGCCGTGTATCAGCGAGAGCTACGCCAAGATGGCGGCAACCCTCTAGCCTATGTCTTTGTGGCAAGTTTTGTCTCAGCCGCAATTTTATTGGCGTTTCAAGTCGGTGGACTGTTCGAAGCCGGTCGCGCCGAACTGGTCGCCTTCTTCCAATTCCATCCTTGGCTGTTTGTTGTCCTCATGCCGGCTCTTAGCATGCGGGCGTGGAGTGATGAGGCACGGACCGGGACTTTGGAGACCCTACTGGCGCTGCCGGTTCCGACTGCTGCGCTGGTGCTGGCAAAATTCATGGCAGCTTGGACCTTGGCGTGCCTGATGCTTGGATTGACGACGCCACTGTGGCTGGGCGTTGCTTTGCTTGGCCCTGTCGATCACGGCGCGACGTTGACCGCTTATCTGGGCTCGTGCCTGTTGGCTGGGGCTTATCTGGCAATTGGTATGGCAGCTTCTGCGGCCAGTCGCAGTCAGGTTTTAAGCTTCGTGATTGCCCTAGGCGTGTGCTTTCTGGCCACGGCTGCAGGCCTGCCCTTGGTGAGCAGCACGCTCGCAGCCTTTTTGCCCCTGCCATTGACCGAGACGCTCGCATCCTTGTCCATGTTAGACGCGTTTTCAGGCTTTGAGCGTGGCGTGATTGAAGCCCGCGCCATTGTGTATTTTCTGGCTGTTATGGCTTTGGGTCTGTGCTTGACCGGGCTTTGGGTTGATAACAAACGTGGGGGACTGCGGTGAAGCGTCCTCTGTTCACCCGCCTTGCGGCAGCACTCCTGTTTGTGTTGTTCGTCTGCAGCCAGTTAATCAGTCAAAACTGGCTAACTCAGGTGCGGCTCGATACGACGCAAGACCAGATCTACACGCTCTCCGCCGACACAAAAGCCGTGTTGCGCGACATGAAACAGCCAATCGAAGCACGGCTCTATCTCTCGCGCGACGCCTTAACGGAAGACCCTGTGATGCGTGGCTTTAGCCAGCGCATGGCAGACCTGCTTTCCGTCTATGCGGGCGAAGCCAACGGCCTGATCAAATTGACCCAAGTCGATCCTACACCCTTTTCCGCCCAAGAGGATGAGGCTTTGAAGGCTGGCCTGACGCCCATCCCGGGCCCACGTCCAGACGATGCCGCAGCGTATCTTGGTCTGGTGTTAAAGAGCCCCTATGGCCGACAGGTGGTACTACCTTTGTTGAATCCATCCGACGAAGCTAGCCTCGAATATAGCCTGACCCGTGCGGTGACGAAGTTACAACAGGCAGAGCCCATTCGCGTCGCGATGATCACCAGCCTTCCTTGGTTCATCACGACGGACCCAGAGCGCGGCGGTTTACGGCCGATAGCCGACCTTGCCAGCCTATTGATGCAGGAGACCGAATTCTCCCTCTTAAGCCCAGGTTTTCAGGCCATTCCCACCGCCACCGATGTCGTGATTGTGGCCCAGCCAGAGCCACTTACCGAGGCACAACAATTTGTGCTCGACCAATATGTTCTGAAAGGCGGGAAGCTTTTGTTGCTGCTAGACCCTGCCTCAACGATTGCTCGCGATGGCGGCGGCGGGCCGCAGCAAGGCACCCAAGCCTTGGGTCGCTTACCTCAGAATTGGGGCTTTAGTGTCCAAGGCGATGTGATCGCAGACCGCGCGTTTGCCTTGCCCGTACAGACCGGCCTTTCTGGGCGCGCCGCCATTGCCCCCCAGCCCCTGATTTTTCAAGTACCCGCCAGTGGCTTAAATGCCAATCAAGCTGTCACGCGTAGCCTTAGCCAAGGCGTGCATGTGGCAACGCCGGGCGAAGTCGTGTCGTTGGGCCAGACAGGCACCAGCTTTACCCCTCTCCTTACCACTTCGCCCGATACCATGCGCCTAGAAGCCAAACGCGCCTTATCGGGCTTGAGCCCACTGGACCTGGAGCTTGATTGGCAAAGCTCGGGCCAGCGTCAGGTCGTGGCGGCCGAAGTACGGGGTTCTTGGGCAACGGCTTTTCCTAATGGCGATCCCGTCAATTCCGGTGCAAGCGCGATCACGCAAAGCGAGAATCCTAGCCAAATCCTTGTCTTTGGCGACGTCGATTTTCTCGCCGATAGCTTGTTTATTGATGGCAGTGGCGCTGTGGCCGACAATGCGCGCCTAATCCTCAATAGCATTGACTATCTTGCTGGCCGATCTGCGCTTTTGGACCTTCGCTCTCGCACCCCACGTCCGCGCAATTTGGTCGTGGTTGAAAAGCTGCGGCAGGCGGCACAGACGCGCGTCTTGGAAGAAGAGCAAGCCTTGGAAAGCCGACTTGAACTTGCTGAAACGCGGTTGAGAGAAATCGAAGCTAAAGAAGCGGCGAAAGATTTGATCACCTCTGAGGTGACGAATAGAGAACTCGCCCAAGTCCGCCAAGAAGTCCGCGACACCCGCACCCGTTTGCGCATTGTGCAGCAGGGAGTCCGGGAGGATGTCGCACGCATCAAGACCCGTCTCATGGTGATCCCGGGTATTGTGATCCCGTTACTGATCTTGCTGGCGGGGCTGTTGATCCAAGTCTTCAGACGTCGCAGACAGATGCGGCTCTCAGCATGACTAAGCCCAGCTTGACACCCGGCGATTTGAAACGGCGCGATGTTTTAATCCGCTTGGCCAGCGTCTGTGCCGGTGGAGTGGGCCTTAGCTATGCCGCACAAACCTTAAAGCCTGGCGGCAGGCCGGGGGAGCAAAAGTCAGGTAAGGTGTTTCCGAAGCTGGCCAAACAAGCATCCAACGTCACCCGGATTAGCCTGATCAGTCGAAGCAGCCAGTTTGAATTGGTGAAGGCCGAAGCGGGCTGGGTCCTGCCACAGTCTGACTTTCACCCCGTGGCGAACGATACTTTAAGCGGCTTGATCAAGGCACTAACAGACGTGCGCTATGTCCGCACCCTGCCGCCGCCGACCCAACTCGACGCCCAAGTGAGCCAGATTGCGCCGCTTAAAGGCGGAGACGGCGTTTTGATTAGCTTGGAAACCAAGGATACGGCCCAAGTCGCCACTGTGACCCTAGCCCGACGCGGCGAGATGACACTGGCCCAACTAAAGGGCGGTAAGGCACTTTATGAAATTAGCACGGTCGATTGGCCGCCCTTGGACAGCCCAAAAGCTTGGCTTGATCTCCCCAAGTTCGACATCGCGCCCGAGCGCATCGCCACGGTCGAACTGACCCGCCCTGACCAAGACCGTCTTGATATCGTGCGTAGGCCGGATGGTGGCTTCGCCCCTGTTGGTGGAACGCCCAGCCCAATTGTCACGGATATCGCCCTGATCCTTAGTCGCTTAGAGCCACAGGCTGTTATGGCGGCAACCAAGCTTAGGGGCGCGCCAGCATTTAGCCATAGCACAAGCCTGAAGTCAGGCTTGATCATCACCTTGGACGGGTTTGAAAGTGCCGGCCGGTTTTGGGTCAAGGTACGCACCGATACCAGCAAGGCTGCAAGCCCTGAGGAAGGCGAGCGTTGGACCACGCAAACCAACAGCTGGGCTTATGCAATCCCACCGAATTTCTGGACCCAGCTCATGACCCCAACCCTCTCGCTCCTGCAGGCCAGGCCTTAGCCGAATGGTCGCCGCAACGTGCTGCTTCTGATGAAGGCCAACCGCTGGACCTGATGGCGTGTGCGTTCTAACTGAGGAACTATGATTTCTGGCTTCGCAAACCCACAACGCTTTTTGGGCCTCAGCAACTGGCTGTTGCCGATTACGATTGTGCTGGCGGTAATTGTTTCCGCCGTCGGCGTGATTTGGTCGATGGTCTATGCTCCGGCCGACTATCAGCAAGGCGAGACGGCACGGATTATGTATATCCATGTGCCATCGGCTTGGATTGCCGTGGGTGCTTATACCGGCATGGCGATTGGCAGCGTTTCCTTTCTGGTTTGGGGCCATGCTTTGGGCGATATTGCCGCGAAAGTGATGGCACCGATTGGTGCCGCCTTTACCGCTCTTTGCCTAGCGACTGGGTCCATCTGGGGCCGCCCGACTTGGGGAACCTGGTGGGAATGGGATGGCCGGTTGACCTCTGTTTTGGTGCTCTTCTTTCTCTATTTAGGCTATATGGCGCTGCGCAGCGCGTTGGATGAAACCGGCAAAGCGTCAAAAGCGGCTGCCATCCTGTGCTTGGTCGGCACAATCAATATTCCCATCATCCGGTTTTCAGTTGAGTGGTGGAACACCTTGCATCAAAAGGCCTCTATCATTCGCGCCGGGGGCCCAAGCCTTGACCCCAGCTTGCTACATCCCCTTCTTGTGATGGGTGTCGCCTATCTCTTGATCTTCACCGCCTTGACCTTGGCCGCGATGCGCGCTGAAATCTGGAAGCGCTCTGCAGATGCGATCCAGGCGAGGCTCCAAGCATGACGCCGCAGTTTGCCAACCTTTCTGAATTCCTAGCCATGGGCGGCTATGCCGGCTTTGTATTCGGGGCTTGGGGGTTGAGCTTAGCTGTTATCGCGGGGCTTATTGTTCGTGCCATTCTAGCAGGAAAACATCAGAAGGCCCGCCTCGAAGCATTGCGCCAAGAAAAGGACGCGAGCACAAACCCATGAGCGCAGAGCCCAAAACCAATCGCCTGATGGCGTTTCTGCCGCTCGCTTTGTTCCTAGCTTTAGCGGGACTTTTTGTTTGGGCCATGTTTGGCCAAAGAGTTGACCGTCACGCCAGCGCCCTGATCGGCAAGCCCGTACCCCCGATCGTGTTGCCAGATATGGCCGGCAATACCCTTGACCTCGCGAGCTACAAGGGGCGCGCCGTTATTTTAAACGTTTATGCTTCGTGGTGTGCGCCCTGTCGGGTCGAACACCCAATGCTTTTGCAATTGGCCAAGGACAAGCGCTTTGTCGTGATCGGCCTCGCGTACCGCGACGATCCCAGCAAAACGCAAGCCTATCTCGAAGAATTGGGTGACCCTTACGCCCAGACCGGCATTGATCGACAAGGGGCTGCTGGGGTGCAATTGGGCTTAGGTGGCGTGCCGGAAACCTATGTCATCAGCGCCCAGGGCATTGTCTTGACTAGGCATCAGGGCGAAATCACGCCGAAGATAGCTGGTGAATTGGCGCAATTGGCGGCGCGTAATTCAACTCCCTAATCCAAGCTGCTTGGGGCAGGTTCAGGTCGAAAATTTGTTAGCCAATCATTAACGCGACGCAGATTAGCCCTGACGCTATGAAAGTCGATCCGCCCCTTTTTCCGCAATCTCTTGGTCAAACACCTGCTCCTGCCCGCCCTTCAGCAGACACCACTGAGGCGCGCAAGGCGTTTGCAGCCCTATTGAGTGCCGCCAATCAACGTTCAAGCCTGCCACGCGCGCCATCAGCGGATACCCCGCTAGCGCAGCCTAATTCGGCTACCAATTCAGCACCTTCCGTCAAAGCCGAAGAGTCAGCCACCCTAACTGGCTTGGCCCGCCCCGGCCGCGTGATCGACATCCGCGTCTAAAGGTAAAAATCGACTAAAATCCGATTCAATTCAGAATTAAATTAGTCTCAAATCAAGCTCGAACTTAGCTCAATATCTCCCAATTCTGCGGACGGTTTGTTTGTAACCCATAGGTAATATCGCCTTCGGTTACCACGACCAAGCGCCTAAATGGCGTTCCACCGCTTGATGAAGGATCATACAATGATTGGCATCAACTCCAGCTCAGGGCCGATACCGGCCTTACAGCTGCAGGTCGCAGCCCGCAGTGACCCGTCCAACAAGGATTGGGACGGCATGCGCGCTCGCGACGCTTCGTCAGACAATGGCCATGTGGCCATTGAGCTTGATCTGACTGTGCCTAGTAGCCTGCCTGACAAACCACCCAAAGCGCACCACATGGACTTCCTATCTCAGATGGAAGCGATCCTAGAGGCCACATCAGAGCAGGAAACCACAAGTGACCTATCGACCGATTCAGCTCGCCTACAAGCGCTGCAGATCCGTCAACAATTGGAGTTACAGCCTCACGGGATCGCCAATCGCGCATCCCAACTTGCGCTGGCGCTGTTCCGCTAGCCTCGGCTGACTTCACACCCTCTTTGTATGCGTGCCTTCGAGAGTTCCACCATGTCGACCCGCGTCGGCGTGTATGGGGGCGGCTGTCCGCACCCATGGACTGAGCGAAGCTTCCCATAAACAGGGCCATAGCGCCCATTTCAGCAACGCGTGACTTAAAGTCAAACCAATTGCTAAATGCAAGGAGATCACAATGATCAGTGTCAACACCAATATCGGTGCCATGGCTGCCGTTCAAAACCTCAAACAAACAGGCGTGCAGCTTCAACAAACTCAATCTGCCATCTCAACCGGCAAGAAAATTGCCAATGTTCGCGACAATGGAGCGGTATGGGTCATTGCCAATAAGATGACCACCGATGTGGAAGCCTATAGCCGCGTGCGTGAGTCAAATGACCGGGCCAATGCCATTCTAGATACCGCCATAGCCGCCGGCGAAGGGGTGATGGAATTGCTCAATGAAATGAAGGCAAAGGCATTGGCAGGCACCCAATCTGGTCTGTCGGCTAGCTCACAAGCCGCTTTGGCAGCTGACTTCGCCCAATTGCGCGACCAAATCACAACCATCGTTGCCAATGCTTCCTTTGACGGGACCAATATGGTCAGGGCCACACCCGATAGCGCCATTGCCTTGGGGGATTCCTCTGGCGGCAATGGCATTACGATCGCGGGCGCGAACTTGAGTTTAGGCGGCGGTGTCGTGACCGTCACGGGAACCTCAGCGGTTGATTCAACGGTCAATGCCACGACGGCCCTTGGGCTCGTCAATGCATCTATCACCGCAGTGGGGACACAATTGGCCACCTGGGGTGCCGCTGCAAAGCGGCTACAAGTGCAAGGTACCTTCGTCAGCAAGCTGCAAGATGCCTTGAAAACCGGGATTGGTTCACTTGTTGACGCCGACTTGTCGGCTGAGAGCGCCAAACTCCAATCCTTGCAAGTAAAACAACAATTGGGGATCCAGGCCCTTTCCATCGCTAACTCGGGCACTTCTGCGGCTTTGTCGCTGTTTCGCTAAGGCGCAACCCTCAGACTGATTAGACCCGTCCAAAGGCCCGGACGATTGCCTGAGGCAGTCGTCCGGGTATCGCCATTGGCAAATATTTTGGTGCGCTGCTGCCCATCACGCTTCGGCGACTGCGGCCAAACGGGGACTGGCGGGCTTGGGGAAAAAGCGGGAAAGCAGACCTTTAGGGTCGAGCAGATTTTCCAAATACTAGGCGAGCAGCGCCGAAAAGCTCCTAAACGACTGGCTCAGATGCGCGTAACAGGCCAAGTCCAAGCACCAACATGGTGCCGAACACAGTCGGAAACTCAAAGAAGCGCGAGTTAATCGCAGATCCTGCCAAAGTCGCGCCAACGGTAGCGAGTGTAATCACGGTGACAGACGGATAACGCATAACAAACAATTGGACATTGTTTGGGCATCCCGGCCAGACAATTCAATCTCAATTCCACTTGATGTCTGACACCACATTAAGCTGGCCGTACAAGGGCTTTCAAATCGTTGACAGTACAGAATTGGACTATCTTTTTTGACTGTAGCTGGCCGACTGCGGCTGGGCTGCTTTTGGGGGCGTGGGCGGTGAAAGCGGACGTTCAGAACCCACGCGGACTTTAGAAAAAGCGCTTACGCCGCTAGTTTGAGCTTTGCCAATACGCAGCCATCAATTCCCCAACCCATTCGGGCTGGCGAACTTCTCCACGCGGCAGAAACTCGCGCATGACAGGCTTTATGTCGACTACAGGGGTCCCGCTAATTGCATCTAGACCTTCGACGTGGAGCGAAGTGCCTTCAACTGTTAGAATTTTGCAAACCGTTACCCCAAGTCGGTTGGGCCTGTTCTTGCCGCGTTGCGCGAAAATGCCTGTCAGGGGCCAGTCTTGGCGACCTCGTGGGTGGCGAGCGCCTTTCTCAATCTTATCAGGAGCAACCTTGTCAAAGACAAAAATGATTTCCACATGGCTGAATGCATCAAGCCCTGCCAATGCCTCAGGCGTGAAGAGGGTAGTGTTGAGTTCGATGGTCGACCTGCTCGCTCCCCAATCATCGTCGATTGGATCGGCTCTGCCTCCATGCACATGGCCAACGGCTTGGATTACAAAATCCATTCAAGCATCCTCCGAAAAAAGGTAAAGCACGGGCTGGCCGTCGGGATCCTCTAATTCAACGTCAAGTCTCCCACCGGCCGAAACATAAAGTGCTCTGGCTGCGGCATTTCCGGCCTCTGTGACAACCCACGCGGTTCGACAGCCAATCGATACGCCATGCTCAATTAGACATCCAACGATCCGCTTGCCGATTCCACGCCCGTGGTGAGTTGGCGCAACCCCGACCTCATTGATCCAAAGCTCTGCGGGCTTATCGGGATGAATATAGTCGACGCCTGATGCAAAGCCGACCACAACTCCGTCGTCGATCCCCACGACAATATGATGACGCGGATCCGCTAAGAATGCCGAGGCAAGTTCTGGGTTGATAGGGTTGTCGAATACCTCGTCTGCGACCTTATCGAATAGCGCAATATCTCGGGACGTCAAAACTCGAACTTCAACCATTTCTTGGTCTCTTTGCCCCCGCTTTACGTGGAATGTAGATCAAGGCGGAATCGATGATCAAGTCAATTGGCAGGTGGGGGAGCGACTTCTGGCCGACTGCGGATGGTTTGGTTTGAGGGGCTTGGACGTTGAAAGGCGGTCAAAATCGAATTTGGTTGTCGTCAGCCGCATTGGAGATCGTGCAGTCCCACAGGACTACACGCTAAGCCGCCAGCACACCACGATCATACCCGGCACTGACTTTTCAGCCAGCACAGGCTAGCAAACCAAACGGCAAAGCGGCATAGTCGTTAATGGCGGCCAAGGCGCAATCTGTCTGAGAAAGAAGGTGGGCTAACCAGCTTTTTCCTTTACCATCTCAACAGCTTATGCAAGGAACGCCAGTCAATTCATACAGCGTGATGAACAATCCGTGCGAAATCTTAGGGGCTGGAGAGACTGACAATGCAGAACAATTGGCTGTCGCGGAGTGCATGCGGCTGGATCTCTTCCATGCTGGCCCTGATCTTGGCCTTGTTTCTGGCCCCCCCAGCGGCAGCCCAGCCGACCGGGGCAGCATTGTTGCCGCCGCAGGTTGCCGCTCGGCAAGTGACACCGCCGCATGTTGTGCCGGGCACCACCTACAACCCTGCGATCCCCACCCCGACAGACGCACTTGGCTTTACCCTCGGTGAGCATCCGGTCCGGCACCATGACCTTCTGGCCTATCTCGGCACGCTGGACCGGCTGTCAGACCGGATCAGCGTTGAGGAAATCGGCCGATCCCACGAGCGCCGTCCGATCCTGCTGCTGAAGATCACTAGCCCGGCCAATCATGTGCGCCTTGAACAGCTGCGCACCGAGCATCTGGGGCGGCTGGAGGCCGGAGTCGAGGCACCTGCCGATGCGCCAGTGTTCGTCTGGGCCAATTTCGGCGTGCATGGTGCCGAGGCGTCGGCTCAGGATGCGGCACTGGCCACAGTCTACCATTTTGCAGCAGCCACCGGCAGCGAGATGGACGCGATGCTCGACCGGGCCGTGATCCTGGTGGTCGCTGTCCTCAATCCAGACGGCCACGCGCTTCGAGTTTCGAGGGTCGACCGGTTTTCCGGCGAGGCTGGGGTTAGCGATCCTGCCCATTTCCAGCATAGCGGATGGGGCGAGGCGCGGGTGAACCATTATGGCTTTGATCTCAACCGCGACTGGCTTCTGCTGAGCCAGCCGGAGGCGCGCGCGTGGGTCGGGGCCTGGCAGCGCTGGGTCCCGCAGCTGTCACTGGACCATCACGAGATGGGCTCCAATAGCAGCTTTTATTTCCACCCTGGAGAGCCGCGGCGGGTGAATGCCCTGATCACACGGCGGCAGACCGAACTGGCAGACCGGATTGCAGGCTACCATTCCCGCGCGCTCGATCCTGATGGCGTACTCTATTATGCCGAGGAGGGGTTCGATAACTTCTACATCGGCAAAGGATCGACCTATCCGCAGGTCAATGGCGGTGTTGGCATCCTGTATGAAGCGGGCACTGCCGCTGGTGGTGCCGTTGAGGGCCGCAATGGCCTTCGCACCTATGCCGAGAACATCCGGCTGCAGTTCCGCGCCAATCTGGCCGCCGTCACTGGCGCGGTTGAAATCCGGCGCGACCTGACCGCATCGCAAACCGCCTACTTCCGGCAGGCGCGCGCCAGCGCCCGCGCATCCGGACCAGCGGCTTACGTGGTTGCCGCCCCCGATGATCCGGCGCGGATGCAGCGGTTCCTGGGCCTTCTGGCCATCCATGGCGTGACGGCCCATGCACTGACCGAGACCATCGAGGCCGGTGGCCGACGGTTCGAGGCAGGGCGAGCCTATCTGGTGCCCACCGACCAGCGGCAGGCCGCCATGGTGCGCGGCATCTTCGAGACGCCGAAATCCTTCGAGGAGAGCGTCTTCTATGATGTGTCCGCTTGGACCATGCCACTGGCCTACGACCTGAACTGGGCTGCCTTAGAGCCAAGTGCGTTCCGACCCCGGCTTCTGGGAGAGCGGGCGCGAGGCGGGTTTGATCGTCAACCGGCACCCGCAACGGTTCTGGCGGAAGGGCCCTATGGCTATGTCGTGCGGTGGAGCGACCGCGCTGCGCCGCGCGTGGCGGGCGAGCTGCTCCGCGCAGGCCTGATGGTGCGCACGGCTTCAGCGCCGTTCGAAGCGGCAACACCCTCCGGACCGGTGGCGTTCGGGCGCGGCGCTTTGTTCGTGCCGACCGCGGGGCAGCAGATGGATTCAGCCGCCGTACACGCCCTAATGGGCAGGCTGGCGCGGGAAGGCGGCGCGATGATTGCGCCCGTTGTGTCAGGCCGTACGCCGAGCCCCGCTACAGACCTTGGCGGCAACAAGTCTTGGACCACGGTGACACGGCCTGAAATCCTGCTGTTGTTTACGGGCGACGCTCCGCGCATGGAGGCCGGAGAGGCTTGGTGGCTACTAGACCACGAGATGGGCCTGCCGGTTACGCTGCGCCGCGCTAGCGAGCTTAGCCGGACAGAGCTGCCACGATATACGCATGTGCTGATTTTGGGTGCGGCCTCGTCGGGCTGGACCCGGGCCGAAACCGAGGCGCTGACGCGCTGGACCCGGGGCGGCGGGGTGCTAATCGCCAGTGGCGCAGCAGCCCAGTGGGCGCAACGGGCCTTCGCGGCCGAGACCGGTGAGGCAGCTGCTGCCAGTAACGGTGCCAGCCGGTCCACGCGGCCTGTGGCAGGAGCTGCGTTAGCGCCTGCAAGTGATGGCAATGAGGCCAAAACTCCTGACCAGCCAGCAGCGCGGCCAGCCGAGCCACCGCGCGACCGACGTGATTTTGATCGCATGGAAATTGGCGAGACCGAGCACATAATCGCCGGTGCCCTGTTCCAGTCCGACCTGGATCCGAGCCATCCGCTAGCGTTCGGCCATACCGACCGGGACCTTGCAATCATGAAAGTCGGTACCGCCGTGCTCGAGTGGCCACGGGACGATGCGTATGCCGTTGTCGCCCGTTATCGCGACGCACCACTCCTAGCGGGTTATGCCTCGCGCACATCCATCGCTCGTGTAGCCGGGGCGCCCGCCGTCACCGCCACACAGCGCGGAACGGGCACGCTGGTGCTGTTTGCCGACAACCCGACCTTCCGGGGCACATTCCCCGGCACAGAGCGCCTCTTGCTCAACGCGATCTTCATGAACCGCCACATCCGAGCGCCCCGCGCCCCGGACCTATCGGACGAAATTGACTGATCGGAGTGGCAGTGATCCCAATCTGGGGGGCGGCTCACGTCGTCATGCATATCTCTGGGTATGGTCAGCATTGATGTCGTGGACTTGTCAGAACTTCAAGCGTGGAACCCAAAACGCACGCTTGGGAACTCGAACACGGAAGACATACTTTCCAAGCCGTGGTTTCTGATGGTGCAGCACAAGAGACTGCGATCGAGGGCTGAGCGACATAACAAAGGTCACCCAACGCGGTCTTTCAGTGAGTAGAGTCACGTCCTCGCAAGACACCGTTAGATACAAATTCCTTGATCTACCCCAAATGTCCGCTCTGGAGAGCGCAGCAAATGTGACTGAGTGACCTAGTATGGCGCGAAGCAGACCATAGGACAAGATTCACAATTGATATTTGCGGACAGAAGGGGTGAAAGGTTGGCCTTGAGGCGGCGGTTGTGATCAGGGAACATTTCTTGCAGTTGGCTGTGCGCTTTTCTGTCCCGGCTGACCGCCGCAGTGGCGATAACTGACCGCTTTTCGTGGCAAACAGCGCGGTTTTTGGTGGCTTATAACACCTTGCCAAACAATTGAGGTTACTATGTCGGGAAGCACAGCAAGAAACTCACTATTTCCCATCACCCAGACCAACGTAGAGCAGGTCTTCGGCTATATTTTTGCCCCGTGGGTTAAAGAATTAGGCTTCAAAGACTTCACCGTGTCAGAAGGGTATTGCAGTGTCATTCTACCCCTATCGAGCAAGGTCAAGTTTGTGACAGGCTCGATGTGCGGCCAGGCGATTATGGCTGGCATTGATACCGCTTCTGGACTTGCTTCAGGTACGACTGAACGTATCGGCAAGGGTACGGTTTACCAACACACTCACTTTCTGTCTCCAGCGGCGCATGACGATTATCTTTTTAAGGCAATTGTCGGGAGTTTTCGCTCAACGCGAGCTTATGTGGAGTGTGATGTCGTGTCTGTCAGGACGTTGGAGCTTGTTGCGCGGGGCGTCAGCGAGTTTGCCTATTAGTTGTCAAATGTCGTCATTTCTAATCGTTCTGATGACAGACAGGGGGCCCGGTCCCACGGACATTACCTTAGCTGCGATCTCTTCAACAAGGAAATGACTGGAATGGTCGAGAATTATGGCGATCTGAAACTATATTTCGTTGGAAGCGGGGAAGTTTCCGAAGGCAATACGATCGACGATTGGGATGGATTCAGTAAGACCCTCGTCGCAGCTACGAGCCGACGAAATGCTCTCTTGGTCGCGAAACTTTATGATCAAAATAAAGCATTGCCGGGTACTTTAGAATGGGAAGGCCAACCCATAACCATGGTTAGCTTTAAGGATCCAAACACGGGCCGTTATCTCTAATCAATGCACTTGGCGACTCACGTATCCTATAATCTGCTCTCCTGATGTTGATCGTTTAAGCATTTAAGTCTGACCTGACATCATCCGTTTTGGTAGACTTTCGCTAACACGAATTTCGACCGCCTTCGACCACAATTGGCGCATTTGGGACCGACGGTGTTCTTAGCAAAGCGGGCTGGGAGAGAGGCATCTAGTTTGGGTTAAGCATATCAATTAAGCGACGCTGTTGGGAGGATCAATGTTTGAGAGTGCTGCACGCTATTCTGCCAAGATAATTTATGCCCTTGGTCGCTGGGCCGGGCTGACCTTTACGGCTCACTTCCTAAATCCAATGCCGCGCACACCATTTCAATTTGCATCTCAGCAAATCTGTCCATATCAAAGTCACTGACCGATTTCAGCTCGCCATACATGGCGACAGCGCAGGCTATTGGAAAAAACAAAACGGCAGGATTGGCGTAAAGACGGCTTGCTTTCAGGCGTCCGTCTTTGTCGTGCTGGTCCATAACTGAACGTAGCGTTTGATTTGCCAGACTAACAAAGCGATCAAGGCAGGTTTTGCGAAGGCCCATAAAACGCTCACCTTCGAGGATCAATACCTTGACCAGATCGGCTAGCCTGCTTTGCTTGCCCATTTCATACGCCATCGTCAACGCTTGTCGTAATGTCGTTCCTGCTGACGTGGATAGCGGCAACGCCACTGGTATATGGCTGGCCAAGGGTTCCAATAGCTTTGCTTCAATCACTTTGGCAAACAGCACATCTTTATCTTCAAAATAGCGATAAATTGTTCCCTTTGAAACCTCAGCTAGCTCGGCAATGCGGTCAAGATTAGTTGCGGCATAGCCATATTGGGCAAATACCTCCGCGGCCGCATCAATGATTTCGGACGGGCGCGCATCCTTGCGGCGACGAGTGGTTTTTGCTGGAGCTGTTGCATTGGGCATGCAGTCTTCTACACAATTTTTATTGACTTGTAAGTCATTAAGAGCATATCTCGCGTCGTTTAGTCAACAAAAGGCATCAAGGAAACGACGAGATGGACATTCTCCAAGACATACTAAGAAAATTCCCAAGTGGATATGGTGCCGCTTTGATGGTGAATGTCTTACTGTACACCACAGTCTTTGTGCTGATTTGGCGTCTTCTCGCTAAGCGCCTTGTAAACCGTAAAATCCAGAAGGATCGCGATATCAAGCGTGAGCAACTGGTCCGTGAGATCCGCAACGCCTTCTTGGTTATGTGCGTCGGTGCAGTGACTTCAAGCGTCGTCATTGCCATGAGTGAACGCGGACTATCGAAGGTATATATGGATATTGGCGACTATCCAGTTTGGTGGGCTTTTGCGACGTTTCCCGCCATGTTGATCATCAATGATACCGTATTTTATTGGGTGCATCGCCTGTTGCACAACAAGCAACTCTATAGCTTGATCCACCATGAGCATCATAAAAGCGTAACGGTGAACCCGTTTACCTCACTCTCTTTCAATGTCATCGAAGTGGCTTTGCTGACGGTATGGATCATCCCAGCGGCCATGATTATGCCGATCTATGCGCCCGCTTTGGGTTTGGTCCAGCTATATGGATTATATGATAATCTAAAAGCCCATCTTGGCTATGAGCTCTATCCCGCTTGGTTTAATCGCTCACCGCTGCGGTTTTTAACCACATCAACCTATCATGACCTGCACCATACCAAGTTTCGCGGCAATTATGCATTGCACTTTCGCTGGTGGGATTGGGCCATGGGCACGCAAAATCCAGCCTATGAGGCCGCATTTGATGCTGCTCATGCTACTAAGCAAACTGGGCCGCTGCCCACCTAAACGGTTGCAAGTCCAAAAACTTCTGGACAGCATCATCACAGAAAACCACGCCACTCTGAGCGTCTGCTTCAGAGGCTTGAATTTTCTTTGATCGCGGAAGGTCTGGTGCGCGAATTGGCTCACATCTTCAAAAATGATCGCAAGACATATGGCCAGAAGCTTATTGAGCTTCCCAATTTAACCAGCAATGCGCTCTGCGCGGTAGGGTGCATTCCATTGATGGAATGCACCATGGTCAAGCAATTCCTGAGATAGTCAATGATGAGCTAAATCACTTAGAACGGCTTCAGGCCACACTTCGCTTGCCTTGAAGCCATCCCACTATTCTTATTGCGCAAGCTGGGGTGTCAAGAGCGGCGTCCGCCGACGCGCGAAGCGCGCCTCTTGACGCCCAATCTTGCGCGCCCAAACTCGAACTATGCCTTTGCCTAGGCACAGCCTGCGGCAAAGGCGTTCCAAGTGGAAACAATCAAACCGAAGACCGCAGCGAACGAAAATGGTGCATTCCTATCGGAATGCACCCTACGATCCGCGCGTAAGTGAATGTCCGCTTTCAAGCAACCGCCAATCCGCCGCTAACGGCAAGAGCCGGGGCAAAGCAGCCACGAAACTAACAGCCGAAATGGGCGAAACAAGTATTCCAAGCCAACACCATGTGCTTTTTATTACCGCTGGTAACGTAAGATTCATAACCCGCTGGTAACATCGGTCCTGTCACAATGACATGGCGGCAAAAAGTCGTCCGAAATGCAAAAAGCAAAGGGATCAAAATGATCAGCGTCAATACGAATATCGGGGCAATGGCTGCAATTCAGAACTTAGCCTCAACCAATCGCGACCTTCAAATCACACAGAATGCAATCTCGACAGGCAAGAAAGTAGCTTCAGCCAAAGACAATGGGGCGATCTGGAGCATTGCCAATAAAATGACTGCCGACGTTATGGCCTATGGCCGAGTTCGGGAGTCCAATGAACGCGCGAGCGCAATCCTCGACACCGCCATTGCAGCCAGTGAGAGCATCATGGAGTTGCTCAATGAAATGAAGGGCAAAGCTCTCGCTGCAACCCAACCGGGCTTATCTGCCGCATCCCAAGCGGCACTCGCCGCCGACTTTGCACAAATGCGCGATCAAATTACCAATGTGGTTGCAAACGCCTCCTTCGACGGTGCGAACATGGTTGGCGCGACGCCGGCCTCGGCCATCTCTCTAGGCGACGCCGCTGGCGGCAATAACATCACAATTGCCGGGGCAAACCTGTCCCTAGCCGGCACCGTCGTCACGGTGACTGCAACATCTGCCGTAGACACAGCGGTAAACGCGGCCACCGCGCTGGGCTTGGTCAATACCTCGATTAACAACCTAGGCACGCAAATGGCGACTTGGGGTGCTGGTTCGAAGCGATTGGACGTGCATCGTGAATTTGTTTCTAAGCTTTCAGATGCCCTCAACACAGGGATTGGTGCCATTACCGACGCCGACCTGAGCAAGGAAAGTGCGAAGCTGCAATCCCTGCAAGTCAAACAACAGCTGGGCATCCAGGCACTCTCAATCGCCAATAGTTCCGCCCAGTCCGCGCTTTCACTCTTCCGCTAAGAGAAGAGACTTAATACGAAGAATCCTATTCCAAAAAACTTGGCCCGGACGATACCGCCCGGGCCAATTTCTCGTTGATTTTTTGCTATGATTTAGCGAATGCCGGGTACGTGCAGAGCAGCCTCTGCTTCAGCTTTTGCTTTCATGGCACCGCCTGCGTGACGGCCCAATTCAAGGCGGGCAATCGTACGGTTATGCACTTCATCCGGGCCATCTGCCAAACGCAAGGTACGCTGATGGGCATAAGCCGAAGCCAAGCCAAAGTCTTGGCTGACACCGCCGCCACCATGGGCTTGGATGGCATCATCAATGATTTGCAGGGCCATGTTCGGTGCTTGCACCTTGATCATTGCGATCTCAGCACGTGCAACCTTATTGCCCACCGTATCCATCATATAGGCTGCCTTGAGGCACAGCAGACGGGTCATCTCAATATCGATGCGGGCGCGCGCGATGCGTTGCTCCCAGATCGAATGCTCGGCCACTGTCTTGCCAAACGCGACGCGTGTGGTCAGGCGCTGACACATCTTTTCCAGCGCCATTTCAGCGACGCCAATGGTGCGCATGCAATGGTGGATACGGCCCGGGCCCAGGCGGCCTTGCGCGATCTCAAAGCCCGCGCCTTCGCGCAAGATCAGGTTTTCAACTGGCACGCGCACATTTTCCATCTTCACTTCGAAGTGGCCATGTGGCGCATCGTCATAGCCAAATACGTGCAGCGGACGGACCAAGGTCACGCCTTTAGCATCCAAAGGCATCAGGATTTGGCTCTGCTGGGTGTAGGATTTGGCACCAGGATCGGTCTTGCCCATCACGATGGCGACTTTGCAGCGTGGGTCACCCACGCCCGAGCTCCACCACTTCGTACCATTGATGACATATTCATCGCCCTCGCGCACGATGGAGGTCTGGATGTTGGTCGCGTCGGATGAAGCAACGGCAGGTTCGGTCATCAAGAAGGCCGAACGGATTTGCCCGTTCATCAAAGGCCGCAGCCACTTTTCCTTTTGCTCCAACGTGCCATAGCGCATCAGCACTTCCATATTGCCGGTGTCAGGTGCCGAGCAATTGAACACTTCAGAGGCAAAGCCAACGCGGCCCAAAATTTCAGCAATCGCCGAATAGGTGACGTTCGACAGGCCGGGGCCTTCAAATTCAAACGTATCATCGACATGGGCTGCGCCATGGCTTGGCGGCATAAACATGTTCCAAAGGCCAGCAGCCTTTGCTTTAACTTTGAGGTCTTCGACGACTTGGATGACCTTCCAACGCTCACCCTCAGCATCCTGTTGCTGATAAACCGGAATGGCCGGAATGATATGCTCCGCCATAAAGGCTTCAACGCGGTCGATCCAATGCTTGGTTACGTCTGAATGTTCGAAAATCATGTCGTGCTCCCTGTTTCGTGTTCTTGTACCTTAGAAGCAACCTAGCCCCGTGCTGGCGGGAGGGCAATCGAAAGCATGAGACTTGAAGCGGATAAAACTGCGGCATAAACAGCACAGCATGAAACTTGCCCCCGTAACCGCACACCTACACGATGTTTCCTTGGCCCCGCTGACCGAAGCGGACAGAAAAGAAATGCAGCCCGCCGCTGCAGACCCTGCTCTTTTTCGCTATTGGCCGCGCGACATGGCCGCGGACAAGTGGGATCAGAACTTTGACTGGATGTTGCAGGAGCAAGCGGCTGGCCGTTGGCTTTTTCACACGGTCCGGGCGAGCAGCGGGCAGATTCTGGGCCAGACCTGCTACCTTGCGATTCGACCGGAGCATAAGGGCGTGGAGATTGGCGGGACTTGGTATGTCGCCAGTGCCCATGGCACCCAAGTTAATCCAGCCTGCAAGCTCGCCTTGTTGGACAATGCCTTTGCATGCGGCGCAGAGCGTGTGGAACTGAAGACGGATGCGCGAAACGCACGCTCTCGCGCCGCGATCCTTAAACTAGGCGCCTCCTTTGAAGGTATTTTTCGGCGACATCTCTTGCTGCCAGACGGCCATTGGCGCGACACGGCTTGGTTCTCCATTCTTCGGGACGAGTGGCCAACGGTCAAAGCAGGGCTGGAAGCTCGACTGGCGCGCTGATTTTTACCCGAGCGCTTGGACGAGGGCTTTCAGACGCTCGACCAAGCCCATTTCGTCCTCGGTAAAGTCATTTTCGACCCACCAACGCTCCAGCTCACGCAATATATGGCCGATTGCAGGGCCCGGGCGTGCGCCAGCTGCCAGCACTTGCTCACCCGTCACCGGAAAGCGCGGGGCGACAAAGCCGCTCGAGAGCGCGATCATCGCGCGCCATTGGCTGGTGCGACGGGGCTCTGGATCCCCCGCCCAAGCCAACCTGACGCGGTCGAGATAAAGCGGTGTCCCCATCCAATACAGCGCGCGGCGGACTTCGCGGGCAGATAAATAGGACTGGATTTTCGTTTGATCACTGGCCCACGCCAACAGACGATCACCCTCCGCACCCGACAGTTTGAGGCGGCTGACCAAGCCTGCAACCCGGGTTGGATCTCGAGGCAACAGCGCCATCAAGCGCTGCAGGGGCTCTGGGTCGAGGAAGAGGCTGTTCTCAATCTCGACCAAATGTTGCAGGGCTTCTAGCCCCTCGGTCTCTGGCAGAATGGCGGACAAAACCCCTGTTTTGGCCATGGCCGTTAAAGCGACGCGCGGATCGGGTGCCGCGAGGAGGCGCTTCAGCTCCATCCAAACGCGCTCAACCGATAGTCTAGCGATACCGCCATTGTGGGCTGCACACGCCGCCAAAGCCGAGGGGTCAAGCTCACCCTTGCCGTAAAAGGCGTGGAAGCGAAAGAAGCGCATTATCCGCAAATAATCTTCCGTGACGCGCGTCTCGGGATCCCCCACAAAGCGGACGCGGCCAGCCTTGGCATCATCAACGCCTGTGCCGACGGGATCAAAGACGCGGCCTTGCGCGTCACAATAAAGCGCATTCATGGTCAGGTCGCGTCGCTGGGCATCGGCCAACCAATCGTCGGTAAAAACGACCTCAGCGTAGCGGCCATCGGTAGCGATATCAGTACGCAAGGTTGTCACTTCCACCGGCTTGCCCGCTGGAATCGCCGTCACCGTCCCGTGTGCCAGGCCTGTGGCCACCACTTTGATCCCGGCCGCTTTTAGGGCTGCGATCACGGCTTCAGGCGCTAATTGGGTCGCAATATCAATGTCATGCGCCAGTTTACCCAAAACAGCATCCCGCACACACCCGCCAACCAAGCGGGCACAATCGGCCTGAACGCCGTTGAGGGCCGTGAGAACAGCTTGCGCATCGGGATTACGCACCAAGGGATGGGTGGCAAGGCTGATTTCAGTCATGCTGCGCAGATAGGGCTGAATGTGGCACCTGTCATCCCAATGACTGTAAGGCGCGAGTCACGCGTCAAGCGAAGTCACCAGTCTGCTGCCACAATTCGATCTTGGTGCCATCGGGATCGACCAGCCAAGCAAACTTGCCATAAGGCTCTTCCTGCACATCGCCTAGCATCTCGCCACCAGCGGCCAAAATCCTGACGACGAATGCATCAAGGTCATCGACCCGAAAGTTCAACATGACTTCCCGGGTCGATGGCGCAAAATAGGTGGTGTCCGCCCTAAACGGACTCCAGACCTGATCGCCAGCCTGACCCGCCAATGAAAAAGTGACGCCATAATCATCAAGCGCCAAACCTAACACATCGCGATACCAAGCCTTCAAACGGTCTGGGTCAGGGCTTTTGATAAAAACCCCGCCCAGACCCAAAATGCGTCCGCGATCCGTCATGACACGCTCCTATTCAAACAGAGCTTTAAGCTCCCGCTTCAGGATTTTGCCATTCGCATTACGCAACAAAGGCTCATACATAATGCGCACATGGGCGGGAACTTTGAAGCTGGCAAGCGAAGCACCAACCCAGCGCTTTAGTTCTTCCGCTGTCAGGGTCGAGCCCGGTGGCACCGTCACCACCGCACCCACTTCTTCGCCCAAAACCTTATGTGGCACGCCGACAATCGCAGCATCAGAAATGTCGGGGTGCTTGTAGAGGATATCCTCAATCTCGGAACAATAGACGTTCTCGCCACCGCGAATGATCATGTCCTTGGCGCGATCGACGATGAAGATGAAGCCTTCCTCATCCATTTTGACCAGATCGCCCGACTTGAACCAGCCACCGCCAAAAGCGGCTTCGGTGGCTTCAGGCTTATTCCAATAGCCGACGATGACGTTCGGGCCGCGGATCCAAAGCTCACCGACTTCGCCGAGTGGCACGTCTTGGCCATTGCCATCGACCACCCGCACATCATTGATCGGGTGAGCGGGACCGCAGGACAGCGGCCGCAACTCATAATCTTCCGAGCCGATATTGGTGACGGCAGCCGAGGTCTCGGTCAGGCCATAACCTTGACCGGGAGACACTTTCGGGAAGGTCTCGACAATCTTGCGGACCAATTCTGCCGAGGATGGCGCACCACCGTAAGAGACGCTCTCCACTGTAGAGGTATCAAACTCTTTCAACTGGGGATGCTCAATCACTTGCCAGGCAATGGCAGGCACACCGCCGAAGCTGTTGATCTTTTCCTTTTCGATCAACTCAATGCCTTTGAGTGCGTCCCAGCGGTGCATCATCACAATCTTGACGCCTTGCGCCACCGAAGGCACCAAAACGGCGTGACAGCCCGTGACGTGGAAAAAGGGGATAGCCAGCAGTGTCGCCTTCTTGGGCAAGGTCGGGTCTGGTGCTGGCGGGGTCTCACCCCGACGCAGGAATTGGCGGGCGGTATTGACCATCATATTCATCAGATTGGTGATGACATTGCGGTGTGTGCCAAAGGCACCTTTAGGCGCGCCGGTTGTGCCGGAAGTGTAAAACAAGGTGCAGAGGTCTTCTGGATCAAGCTCGACATTCGGCACTGCTGTCTCCGGCAGGTCCGCCCAAGAGACGGACTCACCGATCAAATCTTCCAACGCGATCGAGCCAGCTGGTTTGTCGTCTCCGCCGCGCGCGACAATGAGTGCTTTCAAATTTGGAATATTGGGAAGCTTTTCCGCGATACGATCTGCGCGCTCTACATCCACAATCGCGAGGACAGAACCTGAGTCGCGCAGGCCATATTCGAGCTCATCGGCCGTCCACCACGCATTGAGCGGACAAATCATTGCACCAATGATGACGCTCGCCCAGAAAACCACAGGCCATTCGGGCAGATTGCGCATCACAAGGGCAACCCGGTCGCCCTTTTGAACGCCGTAGGTGTCTTTCAGAATATGGGCGAGCTTCGCAGCCGCATTGGCGTGGGCGCGATAGGTAATCCGCTCATGGCCATAAACCAGAAACTCAAGTTCACCATGCGAGCGACCAATATCGAAGATGTCGCGCAAATTCTGTGGGCCGACCTTATAAACGCGAAGCTCCTGACCTCGAATGGTCTTGGTTTCGATCTCAAGGGGCCCACCAGGTCCTGTTAGAATGGCGTGAGTTTGTGCAACCGACATGGCTGGAAATGGCATTGATGTTTCCTCTCCCTGATGGGATTATGTGCCGCCTCTTTGGGCGTTTGATGCAGGTATTCAACGAGAGAAGCTGCAAAGCAAGGGAAAATCATGCGACTTCTGGGATGATTGCAGCCAAATAATCCAAGACCCGCTATACCCGCTGCAGACAAGGTCAAAAGCCGATGACAATTGGCCCAATCGTCCCCACATAGGGGTGAAGAAAGCGCCGTTCGCTTCGGCCCGTACAGGAGCAGGATATGCTACAGAAACGCCCTAAAAATCGCCTAATCGGACTCGCACTGGCGCTTAGCCTCCCGCTTCTGGCCGCTGCCTGTGGCGCAAAGGATGATCAGGTCGGTGGGTTCACCAACGACTTGACGGGCAATGAGATTAAAGTGACCGCGCTGCGCGATCCACAATTGCCGCAAATCACCTGCTATTTCGGATCCTTCGACCGCAGCCTGATCGATCGTTTGGGCAATGGCAATTGGTTTGAGAACCCTTCCAACACCGCCATTGATTGCCATCAGACGAGCCCCATCGATGCGACCACTTTGGCAACTCTACCAAAGAATGCCGAAGTCTTCTCCAAAGGCTCCAGCCTGTTTTTCAAAAGCATTGCGTTGCGCCGTATCGTCGACGTCCCAAACCAATCCATTGTCTATGTCTCCTATAGTCGCGAATTGGTGGCCGCCTCGGCAAAACTAGGCATGAGTGTTGTCCCAGTCACTTTTCAAGCGCCGCCGGCACCACCGGCACCTGCTGCTGCGCCTGCACCTGCGCCTGCACCTGCATCTGCACCTGCCCCTAACGCCAAGCCCTAAAGCGAAGGGGCCTTGCCATCGGGCGCTGTCGCGTGCACCTCAGTCAGACCATGTCTAAGGCCGATTCAACCCCCTTGCCCGACCTAGCCGACCTGCCGGGTGAAGCCACACCCGCGAAAGGGCTGCTCTTGGGGGTGGAGGTAATCCGCGATCATTTGCGACGCCTGCCCGGAAAGCCGGGCGTCTACCGCATGATCGGTGCGGAAGGCGAAGTGCTCTATGTCGGCAAAGCGAAGAATTTAAAGAACCGGGTCACATCCTATGCCCGCGGTCTTGGCCATTCCAATCGTATCGCGCGCATGATCGACTTGACCCGCGCGATGGAATTCGTGGTTACGGCAACCGAGACAGAGGCGCTTCTCCTGGAAGCTAATTTGATCAAGCGTTTGCGGCCACGCTTCAACATTTTAATGCGTGACGATAAGTCCTTTCCCTATATCTCGATCCGTCGCGATCATGCAGCACCCCAGATTGCCAAACATCGCGGTGCCCGTGCCAAAAACGTTGATTACTTTGGCCCCTTTGCCAGCGCTTGGGCCGTCAATGCTAGCCTCACAACATTGCAAAAGGCGTTTCTACTGCGCTCTTGCACCGACAGCGTTTATGATGGGCGGTCCCGGCCTTGCATGTTGCACCAGATTAAACGCTGTTCGGCCCCCTGCGTTGGCCTGATCAGCGATGAAGATTACGGTGACTTGGTCGATGAGGCGACGGCCTTTCTGCGCGGCAAGTCGGTCGACCTGCAAAAACGCCTCGCCGATGATATGCATGAAGCTGCCGAGACCTTGGACTTTGAACGCGCGGCCCGCTTACGCGACCGGATCAAGGCGCTTGCCAGTATTCGGGCCGTTCAGGGGATAAACCCGCAAAGCTTCCAAGAAGCCGACGTGTTTGGGGTGGCTTTGAATGGCGGGATGAGTTGTATCCAAGTCTTCTTCTTTCGCGCCGGGCAAAACTGGGGCAATCGCGCTTATTTTCCTAAACACGAGAAAGACGCCACCGAGGCTGAAATCTTGGATGCCTTTATGGCGCAATTTTATGACGATAAGCCCGCGCCAAGTCTGATCCTGACCAGCCACACCCTACCTGAGGAAGCTTTGTTGGCCGAGGCTTTGAGCTTGAGGATGGATGCCAAGGTTGAAATACGTTGCCCCCAACGCGGAGAAAAGCGCGATACGGTCGCCCACGCCACGTCCAATGCCCGCGAAGCTTTAGCGCGCAAAATGGCCGAAAGCAGCACCCAGACCAAATTGCTCGACGGGGTCGCCGACATATTTGGTCTAGCGGCCAGCCCACAGCGGATCGAGGTCTATGACAACTCGCACATCCAAGGCAGTCATGCAGTCGGTGCCATGATCGTTGCCGGACCTGATGGATTTGAGAAAAGCCAATACCGGAAGTGGACCATCAAAGACGCCAAGGGCGGCGACGACTTTGCCATGATGCGCGAGGTCTTCACCCGCCGCTTTGCGCGCCTGATCCAGCCAGAGCCAGAAGATTTGCCACCGAGCGTTGATATGGAAGGCAATCTGATCGACGAGAGCGGTCGCAAGAAGGGTCAACAGGACACAGCTTGGCCGGACATTGTGCTGATAGACGGTGGCGAGCAGCAATTGGCCGTCGTTGTCGAGGTAGCCAAAGAACTTGGGCTCGAAGAGGATATCACCTTGATTTCCATTGCCAAAGGGGTCGACCGTGATGCGGGCCGCGAGTTTTTTCATACGCCGGGTCGAGCGCCATTTCGCTTGGAGCCCAAAGACCCGGTCCTCTATTATCTGCAACGCCTGCGCGATGAGGCACACCGCTTTGCCATTGGCGCGCACCGACAAAAACGCTCGATCGCCATTTCGAAAAACCCGCTTGACGAGATTTCAGGCGTCGGCCCGATGCGCAAGAAGGCTATTTTGGCGCGCTTTGGTTCTGCACGCGGCGTGGCACGAGCAAGCCTGACTGAACTGATGGAAGTGCCCGGCGTCAATGAAGAGCTGGCTGCGCGAATCCAATCCTATTTTCAAAGGACATAATGATGAAGTGGCTCCCCAATGCCGTCTCGATCAGCAGATTGGCTCTTGCGCCTCTGATTGGCTACTTAATCTGCATCGGGTTGGCCAAGGGTGTAGATAATCGCGAACTTGAATGGGCGTTTGGCCTGTTTGTGTTCTCCGCCTTGACCGATTGGCTGGACGGCTTTCTGGCGCGCAAACTCGATGCGAAGAGTGAGCTGGGCGGTAAATTGGACCTTTGGGGCGATAAGATTTTGGTTGGCATCACCTTGTTGGCCTTATGGGCTGGGTGGATCATGCAGAATAACCCGCAAGACGATTTTTTTGCAGGGGCTTTGGGAGATCCAATAGGGGTGGCGGCCGGGCTTTTCTTCCTGCTCGCTATTCCTGTGCGCGACAGCTTGGTCACACGCCTTCGCGCGAAGGCCAGCTTAAAGGGAGTCTCCTTATCCCCCACGTTTGCGGCCAAATCCAAAACAGCGGTGATTATGGGAGGGATGGGCGTGTTGCTAGCAGGCCTTGCGACTGGTCTATCCGAATTGGGCTATGCTGGATTTGCCATTCTCGTCTTGGGTGCTTTGATGTCGATTTGGACCGGCCTGTCCTATTTCAAGGCCGCACGCGGGGCCGGCAGCACGGAGGCCTAAGCCGTCAACATCCGCTGAAGCGCCCAGTTTGGCGCGCGTGCACCCGATAGCGCAATATCGAGGCCGATCACAGCTTCAACCTCTTCATCGCGTCCTAGTGGCAGCCGCATCCAAAAACGCACGGCATGGCCATGCACACCTACTTCAGCAGGTGCCACGCCACAGGAAGGTTTCCGCTCACTGACAACACGTTGGATGGTCTCAGCAGAGCCTGGAAGCTCTGGCTGAACTAAGCACAGGCGCGGATCATCGCCGAATACATCGCGAAGCGCGCTACCGGCGACGCGCACACGCGGCCCTTCCAAGGCCTTGGTCTCGATTAACGAGATAAACGGCAAAAGTGGTCCAAATGCACGGGGCTGAAAGCTCTCACGTGTCGGCATTGCCGAGCAGCCAGCTGCGCTGTTCCAGACGTCGAATAAACGACGCTGTTCTTCCAGCAGCAATTGAGCTCGGAACATTGACACCAATATTAACCCCCTGTTGAGATTAGTATCAGTGATTTGCACCGAATCGCGCAAGAGTCTTTATGTATAGCAAGAGATTATTTTCATCTTTTCACTGCGAATACTTGTTTCGCTAGCGAAACGATCTCTTAATAGTTAACGGCGACCGCGTCCCAAGCCAATTTTCTTGGCTAATTCAGAGCGCGCTGCAGCATAATTTGGCGCGACCATCGGATAATCTGCGGGCAGACCCCACTTTGTGCGATATTCATCTGGCGACATGTCATAAGAGGAACGTAAGTGGCGCTTTAGCGACTTGAACTTCTTACCATCCTCCAGACAGACGATATGGTCAGGGAAAACAGATTTCTTGGCAGGCACGGCAGGAACCAATTCCTTGGACTCAACAGCCGGTGCACCTCCATGTGTATTCTTCAACGACGCATAGACCGTCGAGATCAGGCCAGGCAATTCTGAAGAGGGAAGTTCATTGCCAGCCACATAGGCTGCAACGATCTCAACCGTCATCTCAATTAAACTGGCATCCGTGTTTTCAGACATTACTTAGTTCCTCAGAAATTAGAGACCCACGGCCCTAAAGACTAATCTTAAATAGGTATAGAGCAGTGTGGGCACATTTAGCTCAAACGCAAGACCACAATGTTATCTTTACCATTTGTTTTCTCGACGGAGAAAACGACTACTGGGGAATTCTTTCACTTTGCCGATGTAAATGCAAGCACTTAAACCATTAATTTGGCGTGGATACCCTCGGTAGAACACAATTGTGATAATTTATAGCCAAGATATTTGTGGGCTATTTTAGAAAACCTCATTCAAAGGCTCCTAATTAAATGCTCTATACTAAAAGTACTATTTGGTTACGCCTAACAAATTGTTATGACAATTCATCTACTTTTAAAAATCCCCACATAGTTGAAAAAAGTCGGCCTCGGATTTTACTTGGGAAAAGCGATATATTCGTGATACCATTGGGTATTCACAACTAGGGTAACCTTCGAGAAATATTGGCTCCACACGAATTAACTGGCGACACGATGCTGCTCCACCATTTTAGACTTGAGATGCAATTTTAAGTTGGAGCGCTCACAAGGTGACAGAGCAACAACACGTGTCCCATAGGGATTAAAGCGCACCACCGCACGCCTACTCTATCTGCTTCTGATTGAGTGTATCCAAACGCGCTCTATAGGCTCTTACCAAAGACAAGGTTTGATGAGCGGGCTGCCACCGAATAGAGCAGCTCCTCGTCACCCTCTTCGAGCTTGGCTGCCAAAGTTGGTGACATGGCAGATGTCAGAGCCCAATTCCAATAACGCAGAACGGTTTGGGCTTTATTGGTAGAGATGGTGTCATAGACCAGAACAGAACGGCCCCAAGGATCATTCAAATCATCGTCATCGGCTAGCGGACGGCGCAATCCACGCCACAATTGACGAAAATGCTTGCGTTTGAGGCCTGCTGCCTTGCACAGGACAGCAATTGACTCACCTCCGCCATCGGAAAGGATCTGCGCCCCACACATGGGCTTAATTCCGGAAAGGAAGGAGATCTCAACAAAAAGCTCACGCGATGGTAGTTGATGATCGAGGGCCTCGATAGCCCCTTCTAAACTGCCGTAAGGGCTGCGCGCGGCCGCGTCACGATTGCGCTGGCGACGTTCGATGAATTGAAGGGTCTTGCGCACCAAGGGATCGCGCCACCCCTCGCTAGCCGCGCGGGCAAATATGTCTTGAGCTGCTTCTAAGAGCGTAATGCGCTCAACCGCGAAACGTTGCAAAATGCGTCGGCGATCTTCAGCTTCCGCCCACCAGAACATAGTCAGCCCTTGCGACGGCTTTAGTTCAGGGCGCTTGACCAAATATGGCACAAGGCTCGGCTCTTGCTTGGACATAGCTGTTGCTTGCTCAACTGCAGGATGAGCAAAAGTGCTGCCCTCATTACGAAGGAGTGCCTGAATAACCTCAACTTCGCCCATATTGACCAAGACATCAGTCACCGCTTCGGATACGACTTTGCGCTTTGCAATCATCACGCGGTGTGTCGTCGTCGCGGAGGGTGACAGAGCCGTAGCGATCAGGTCGGAGTCATTGAAGCCTTCGCAGACTTCCAGCAAAGGAATTGCAACTTGCAGCGCATCCTTGGCCAAATAACGCAACAAGATGGCCGGTGTGTCCACGAGCAGGGCCATGCGCTCTGCACAGCGCACGCGCGTGCTGACATCGCTATCACGGAGAACTTCGATCAGCAGATCCGCTGCGATATGGCGTTCTTGCGGTGTAATCCGCGACCCAGGTAGCCCGACGACATCCTGAAGACGCCGCGTCAGCATAGCGCGGGTCTTGGTTTGCACCCCCTCTTCGATTTCGAAGTTGTCTATCTCGAACTCAGATAGGGTTCCGTCGGCCATGCTGTCCTCACATTGCAACGCAACGTGGCCGAGGAACATTAAAATCCTGTTTACACCCTGTGTTCAAAGTATTGCCAATCTTCACTTAAATGGAACATCATCCCACCAAGGAAAAAAGTCAGGCATATCTGTAGAAACTTTATTGGCATAAGCCGGTGGTCGCTTTTCAAGGAAGCTCATCACACCTTCGCGGGCATCAATTGTTTGCCCACGGGAGTAAACACCGCGACTGTCGATCTTGTGGGCCTGCATAGGATGGTCGGCACCTAACATACGCCACATCATCTGACGGGTGAGAGCAACTGAAACGGGTGCTGTGTTATCAACAATTTCGCGCGCAATGGCGTGCGCCGCTGGCAAAAGGTCTTCTGGCGCATGCAGGGACTTCACCAATCCAGCTGCAAGGGCCTCTTCTGCCCCGAACACTCGACCCGACAGGCACCAATCTAGGGCTTGGGATATGCCAACAAGGCGCGGCAGAAACCAGCTTGAGCAAGCTTCTGGTACAATACCGCGGCGGGCAAACACAAAACCAAAGCGCGCTGCGGTCGAGGCAATGCGAATATCCATGGGCAATTGCATGGTCGCCCCAATACCAACCCCAGCCCCGTTGATCGCGCCAATCACCGGCTTTAGGCTTTCAAACATGCGCAAAGTCATGCGGCCACCGCTGTCACGAATTCGCTCCAGATCAACCAGACCGGCTTTATCCGGGCGGTCTGAGCGATTGTCATAGTCAAACGTCTTAGCGCCAGCAGAAAGGTCCGCCCCTGCGCAGAAGGCCCGTCCCGCCCCCGTGACAATCACCGCCCCTACATCGTCGTTGGCGTCGGTCAAATCGAAGGCTGCGACCATGTCGAGCATCATTTGACCGGTAAAAGCATTCATCTTGTCCGGGCGGTTGAGGGTGATCACAGCAATCTTGTCTGCAATCTCTAAAGTTATCGTCTCAAAGCTGGTGGCGGCTGACATGTGAATCTCCCTGACTGGCCGCCTTCTCATCGGGGCGACGCACGATGCCAGATTGACCCAGTTTATAGTGCCTGTGCAAGGCCCAATTCTCGGCCTACACACCCATTAATGCGGCTCGCTAATGTGACTCGGGCCGCTTGCGCCCGGGATCTGCGCGATCATCGAAGCCGTGTCGCGAGGAATAAAAGCTCAACCACATCAAACCAAATCCAAGCGCTAGCGACAGGACGGTCCCCAGCCCCATTGCGATCCAGCCATGCATGGAAATCACGGGGAAGCGCCCGACCAAGAAGACAGAGACGAACCCTGCCAAGCTAGCAATCAGCAGCAAAACCAAAAACACAATGATCAGCCAAGCACCGCCAGACAGGCGCTCTGGCGCTGGCTTTGGAGCTAAAGGCGGCAAATCGTCGGCCAAGGACCTAATCCGCCTTTGAAGCGGGGGCACATCGGATGACGACGACATCATCATCTGTCTGCATCACTTGGGACTCGGGCGACTTCACACACCACGTCCGCGTCGAGTCTTGAAAATACTCGCCATTTGGAGTTTTGGTGATCTGCCGTAGCGCGGATAGCAAGGCAACGCGATCTTCGGTTTCGCCATTGACCTTCGCAGCCTCATTAAAGACGCCGCGACGGCGAATATTGATCTCGTTAATCCGACGCTGAAGGTCGGCTTGTGCCGCCGTAGGTGTTCGGACGAAGCCCAGATAACCGTCGGCTTGCTCACCAATGATGCCAGCAGCCAATGCTCTATCAACCGGTCCATTGTTGTCGATAGCCGCGGCAGAAGTCGCGATCAGCGCGCCTGCGACCAACATGGCAGTAAAAATGTTGCGTTTCATGTCCATCACTCTCCTAAAGCGCGACCTGTCCTGCGGCGCGCCTGCATCAGGGGCTTAGAATATGCCGGGATTGGCCTGTGCTGCCTTGTCGAGCTCACGCTCCAGTTTCACCCGCACATTCTGCTCAATCTTCATATTGATATTCAGATTGATCTCGATCGGCTTGTCGGGCACTTGCAGACGGATCGTTGGTGTGCAGCCAGCAATACCAGCCAGCCCAACAACGCTTATTGCAAGAAGACTGTGACGCATGGGATCTTCCTTATCAGCACGGGCCTATCCCGTAAGACAGTCATAGCATGACTATCCCCATGTGAACCCCCCATGAATTTCCCAATACACAGCGGTTCATTTCTCAAAACAAGAAAGCGCCCCAGAATGACCCGGGGCGCCTACGCTTGAAATGCTTACGACTAAGATTTTAGTTTGCGATGCGCGTTGTTCCAGAGCCCGACTGGGCAATCGAGGTCGAACCGATGGCTTCACGACGCATAGAGTCGATGCGGGCACGGAATGCGTTAAAACGCGCCAACTGCTCTCCAAGCAAAGCTTGACCTGTCGGGACGCCCACACCCATTGGGTTTATGGCTTGACCGTTACGGCGAACTTCAAAATGCAAATGCGGGCCAGTCGAACGTCCCGTGTTACCGACATAGGCAATCACATCGCCTTGCTTCACCCGGTCACCGGGGCGTAAGCCAGCTGCAAAGCGCGAGATATGGCCATAACGGGTGGACCATGTTCCGTCATGGGAAATATCAACCACATTGCCATAGCCACCCATGACGCTGGCTCGTGTTACGACGCCATCACCAGCTGCCAAAATTGGCGTGCCAATCGGTGCGCCAAAGTCCACGCCTTCATGAACTCGGGTATAGCCCAAAACGGGATGAACACGGCTGCCATAGCCAGAAGTCAGACGGGCACCATTGATTGGCGTCCGCATCAAGAACTTACGAGCCGAGCGGCCAGCGGCGTCAAACCAGTCAGACGATACAGAGCCAGGAGGCTGAAACCGATATAATTGGATGGTGCGACCACCGGCAGTCGTCATGCGGGCGAACACAGGCTCGCCCTCGCGTACCACTTGCCCACGCAAATCCGAAACCCGGTCGTACATCAGTTCAAACTCGGTGCCTGGAGCAACTTCGCGCTCGAAGTCGACGTCATAAGCAAAGGCTTGAGCAATCGAATCAGCGGCACGATCAGGCGCGCCCAATTCACGCACCGCATTAACCAAGCCATTTTGCCCGATTACACCGGCAATGCGCAAAGTCTTGCGCTGCATATTGGTCGTCATCTCGCGGGCACGGAACTGATTGTCGATGCCACGCGTTACGGTGATAGAACGCTCAGCACCACTCGCGAGGTTGAACCCGGCCAGCCGATTGCCACCGGCGCTTGGCTGCATGAACACGGTTACTTTGTCATCGCGGCGGACGTCGCGCGGATCGAGGCTACGCGCTAAGGAACGCACGGCGCTGGCGACATCATCGCGCATCGCACCGGCACGGATCAGGGCTTGTTCAAGCGTTTCACCGCCCCGGATCGAAATTGTTTGGCGGTCAGATTGGCCAGTGCCTGCGGCAAAGGCCATATGCTCAAGATTTGCGTTCTGAGCGTAAGCAGTATGAACATTTCCAGCGGAGGCGATAAAGCCGATCGCACATCCCAAGCTTAGCTTGAGTGCGAGATTGAAGGCAGCGCGACGATTTGTCGTGTGTCTCAAAAGCTAACCCCTTCAGCCGTTACGAGTACGAATGTACCCTTCACAGATTAAGTTCGGGTGTGATTCCCGCCCCGTTTAACCATACTTTCGCAGTTTTTTTTCTTATTGTGTTGCTTGGAATACACAAGTTTCAGCACAGAGCAACCCCTGCTCTCAGTATGTGTAAAGTTTCGCCCCTGCATTTGCCTCTTTTTGAACACTTTTGATCGCAGTTTGGTACAGGTTGAAGTGCCTATGATTAGGGGGTCGAGAAACCGGCCGGAGCAGGGTATAGAGCTTGTATGAATGACCGAGTCCCGCCTCATGATGACCTCAAGTCTGAGACTGCGACTCCAAGTGTTAACAAAGTTAACCATCTGAGTCGTAAAACTTATCTCCGCGGAACCTCGCGCTTTTGGGGCCTTGGAATCCTCGGTCTCGCTACCGCTGCAAGTTTGGGCTGGATCTGGCGAACCGATCTGGCGGAATCAGGTGTTCAGTCGCTTCTGCGTCAGCGTGGAATCGAAGGTGGGATTTCATTCACAAAATTGTCAGTTAATCAGGCGATGGTCCGGGATCTACGGTTAGGCCCTGCTGCAGATCCAACTTTACTTCTGCCAATGGCGACATTGAGCTGGCACTTCGATGTCCGAAGCGGCCGTTTGGTCATTGATCGCCTCGAAGCGCAGGGTGCCAAGCTCCACATTGGTATGACCGAGGCTGGCGAGCCTGACTTTGGAGCCCTGAAGCCCTTCTTGATCCCGTCAGACAAACCAAGCCAAGTTCGCTTAGCCAATGTGGTGCTGCGCGATACCTTATTGAGCTTTGACAGCCCTATGGGCAGGGGCGAGGCGCGCATTCAAGCGACAGGGAGCGACCAACAAGGCTGGCGGGTTCAGATGCTGGTCAATCCGCCGAAAGAGGTTTCCGCTGTGCCCAGCGATCGCCCACTAGCCTTTGGGCTTGCGCTTAAACCGGGGCAAAAGAACAAGGACGGCCAGCAGAGCCCAACCGAGATTGGCTTGGCGGTTCAGCCCGATGGTCAAAGTTATCGCTGGGGTGACCTTCAAGTCGATCGCATCGCTGGGGTAGCACAAGCGCTTGTGGTTCTCGATGGAAAAGGTGGCACGCGGGTGGAAACGCACGCGATTTCGCTTAATGCTCAAAAAGCGCGCCTGCAAACTGCTGAGCTACAATCCCCTTTGTTACGAGGTGGTACCGGCCAATGGCAGCATCAGGTCGCGGTAAGTCGTCCTTGGTCCGAGACGGGATTTGGCGCGCTGATCGGTCGGCTTGAAGCCAAGTCCGTTCAAACTTCCCAAGGCACACTTCAAAATCTTGGCTTAGATTTTTCGACCGCCCGCACGCAAACAGGCCTAACGCGCTTCGATATAAAGGGCCGCGGCGTAAAAATTCTCACTGCCCCGGCCTTGGGTTGGCAGGCCAGCAGCGCAGAGCTTTCAGGCTTTGCACAAGCGGTTTTGAAAGACCTGCGGCAGGCGCCCGAGGCAGTTTGGGAAGGCGAAACCCAGTTGGCTTGGACCAACTTAATCTCGCCATCGACTACATTGGCTGATCCTGTGTCCGGTAAAGCCGGGCTAGGCTTTGTCTATGGTCCAAAAGAAGCAGAAATGCGACTGAGTGAACCGGTCGAGCTGGCCCTGCGCTCCGGGCCCAAGCTAAGCTTTGTCCCAGATCCAAAAAGGCCACCCTTAGTCCGCTTCGACTTAGCCAAGTCGGATGCAGCACCCTCAGAGGCTTTCGGCGCTGGCGATTTTGTCATTCAAGCGCCCAACTCTGGCAGGGGCCAAGGGAGATTAGAAGACTTCAGCTGGAACCCTTCTGGCTGGACCTTGGCCGCGCGCAACTTCAGCCTCACAAATATTCCTATGCCGGGCAGTAGGTCGGGGCTTTTGATTTCAGGCCAAGTGAACGAGGTGTCTTTAGCAGCCAAGGCAGGCGAGGTTCCCGTCGGTGCTGGACGAGGCACCTTAGAAATTAACGCCCAAGCAGGTGCAGCAGGCCTCGGCCTTGGAACTGGACGGGCAAAGCTTATCGGTCAGGTCCGTGGCGATGGGCGAACCTTGTTGGTGTCCGTTGCGGGGCCGGTTGAAGGCTTTGGCAAAGGCGGTCCGGGCGCGCGACAAGGCCGCTTGGCGCTTGATGCCAAAGCTACCCGCGCGAACGCGATTTGGAATATTGATCTCAATGGCCAAGTGGGCATGGAAGGGTTTCGTTCACCCCACTTAAATGTGCTTGACCTGACCGGGCGGCTAAAGGGCCGAGCGCGCGTGGGCACTTTGCCAAACGTCACGCGCCCAAGGCAAGGCGTGGACGGGCTAAGTTTGGCGGACCTTAGCAAATGGGATGCTAATCTGACCTTTGATGGATCTGTAGACCGCCTAAACGCAGATGGATTTGGCATCCGCGCAGGCGTTCTAAAAATGCCTATCGTCGCACGCGGAGACGGCCGATCTGTTGAGGCGAGCGGGCAGGCTTCGCTTGTAGCTTCAACTTTAGCGCTTGATGAAACGCATATCGATGACGTGCAGGCTGAATTGCCATTCCGATTTAGCGTTAGTGAAGGCCAAGCACCTGCTTGGCAGGCCAATGCATCAATCAGTGCCACCGCTGCTTCCCTGACCTCTGGTGACAGCTTTGTTGAGGGATTGCGTGCCAGCGGGCCGCTGCAAGCTATACCCGCCGACGAAGGGTCCGGGATATTGGTCCGGGGCGACACCTGCCTGTCAGTTTCTGCTGAGCAAGGCCGCTTTCCTAGCGATGCCACCGTCGGACCTGTCAAAGCAAGCTTTTGCCCAGATCGTCTCGAACGCTTTGCCAGCTTAACCGGCAATGGCTTTATCCTTTTCGCCGATGCTAGATTCGAGCCCTTAGAATTACGCTTGGGGGCGCTAGAAGATGGTAGGTCGCTGCGGGTGGGTGCCATCCGTGGCGACTTTAAACCTTCAGCCACAGGCGGCTGGCAATTGGATCTCACTTCGAAAGAAGTCGGCTACACGTTCAAGCTGCCCGATGGCGGGTTTGCAGAGCTTAATGCCCAAGACTCGTCGTTGCGCCTAACCTCAGACAGCGGGGGCATGACGTTACGTGGGCAATTAGCCGGATTGCGTGCCAAGGGCCTTCCAGTCCAGATTTCAGGAACTGCGACAGCCGACCTGCAAGCACGGCGCACCGGCCTTGTTGGCAACCTTGCATTTGAAAACCTCCTCGTGCGGGATGTGCCGACCTATTTCCCGGCATTAGATGACAAAGGCCAGCAGGTTGAGCGCCCTGCCCGCTTTGGCATGTTGTCGCTAACCGGAGAAGGCACCATCAATGGCAGTCAAATCGACATACAAAGTGACATCAGTTTGGCTGAGTCCGGCGGCTTTTTGGCGCGTGCGATCTTAAACCATAATGCCGAAACTGGCCTTGGCCGCTTGGACGCATTGGCGGAGTCGATCTCCTTTGGCCAAATGCCCAAGGATTCGTCTGGCATGTTTAAACAATGGAATCGTCCACTTGATGCCGATGACATTATTCCCGCCCTGCAAGGGGTGATCTTGGATGTAGTTGGCGATGTCTCAGGATCAGCTTCCATTGCCTGGGGACCAAATCAGGCGACTGTTTCAGACGCCAAATTGTCGACGGCCAATCTCGACTTCTTAACCTTGCTTGGCCAAGTGACAAATCTGACCGGTGACTTTTCTCTCGACGATTTGTTGAAAGTGCGCTCAGCCGGCCAGCAAGGCTTTACTGTCGCGCAGTTTGACCCGGGTCTACCAATCGAGGATGTCAATGTCGTCTTCGCTTTGCCCGGCGATAACACCTTGCAGCTAATCGATGCCAGTTGGCCATTTGCCGACGGCAAATTATCTGTCCGTCCCGCAAGCTGGACCTTCCGCGACGGCGACCAATCCTTTGCTGTTGATGTTGAAGATGTCGACCTCGCCAGATTTTTGGGGCTAACAAAAATCCCGAACCTGCAGATTGACGGCAGAGTGTCCGGCGTTTTCCCAATTGAAGCGCGCAATGGCAGTGTTGAAATTGTCGGTGGTAGATTGCAGGCGCGCGAAGGCGGCGGCAAAATTCGCTATACCGGCCCGATCCCAGGCTCTGACCCCAAAACGCCACCCAAAAAGCTGCCTTGGTATCAAAGATGGTTTGCGCCTAAACAACTCACCCCCGCCGAAATCGCGGCGCAAGCCCTCGCGGGCATTGAGTATGAGATAGATGTGATCACGGTTGACGGTCGCATCACGGGCGACCTGACCTTGGGTGTTGTTCTCGTCGGGGCCAATCCACAAGTCCTGTCTGGGGTGCCGATTAAGCTCAATGTGAAAGCCACCCTACCCGTCGGCCAAATGACGGATATGGCCACCCGCTTCTTCGAAAGCGCCACAAACGCGGATATGCTCAAGGAATTGGACAAGCTTGACCGGTCGCGTAACGGCCCGGGCTTCATTCCCACTCTGGAAGAAGACAAAGTAGCCCAAGCCCAAAAATCTAGGCCTTAGACTGGATAAGAGATCCTGCCCAATTCAGGCTTGACCTTCCCATAAGGCTTGGCCAAGACGTTAGCGAAGCAAGAACAATCGGGGGGAGCAGCGCTAATGACCTTACCAACAGCATTTCAGGGGCGCTTGCGCCTGCCCATCGTGGCCGCGCCCATGTTTTTGGTGTCCGGCCCGGAATTGGTTACAGCCTGCTGCAAAGCCGGCATCTTGGGAACCTTTCCCGCCCTCAACCAGCGTACCAGTGAAGGCTATGCTGAGTGGCTTGATCTCATCCAAGCCGCTTTGACGCCGCAAGATGCGCCATTTGGCGTGAATTTGATCGTACACAAGACCAATCCACGCTTGGCTGCCGATGTCAAAATCTCCAGCGACAAGAAAATCCCACTCGCAATTACCTCGCTCGGTGCCGTTAAAGATGTGGTTCAAGCGATCCATGACGGCGGCGGTTTGGTCTTCCACGATGTCACCAATATGAAGCATGCCGAAAAGGCGATGGAGGCCGGGGTCGACGGCCTAATCCCAGTTTGCGCCGGTGCCGGTGGCCATGCGGGCACGTTATCGCCCTTCGCGCTGGTCACCGAATTGCGTGCCGCCTTTCCAGATACATGCATTGCCCTGTCTGGGGTGATGTCGACGGGCCGTCACGTTGCCACCGCCAGAATGTTGGGCGCAGACTTGGCCTATATGGGTACACGCTTCATCGCGACCAACGAAAGCCGCGGGCAAGATGACTATAAGCAGATGATCGAGGACAGCGACGCTGCGGACATTGTCTATACGCCGAAGATTAGCGGCATTCCGGCCAACTTCCTCATTCCGTCGCTCCTCCAAAATGGTCTAGACCCGGTGACGATGGAGCCTAAGACCGATGTCGATATGGGCGAAGAACTCAATGCTGGCAAAGCCTGGTCGACCATCTGGTCAGCAGGACAAGGCGTCGGGTCGATCCACGACACCTTGCCAGTCAAGGATCTGATCGACCGCCTTGAAACCGAATATCGGGCCGCACTTGCCGAAGCAAAAGGATTTTAAGCCATGGCTAGTTTTGCAGACAAAGTCGCGATCATAACTGGTTCTGCCACTGGGCTTGGGGCATCCACCGCGTTGAAGCTGTCGGCCTCGGGTGCTCGGATCATTCTCAACTACTCGAAGAGCCAAGCCGAATGTGACGCCACCGCGCAAGCTTGTTTAGCCGCTGGTGCGCGTGACGTGCGGGTCGTGCAAGGTAATGTCGCGCGTGACGAAGATTGCCGCAAGATTGCTGCCGCGGCCGAGGACTGGGGCCAAGTCGATATCTTGGTCAATAATGCCGGCACAACCAAGCACGCACCCAATCATGCCGATATGGATGCTTTGGAGGCCGACGACTTCCTCCATCTCTATGAGGTGAACACGGTCGGCCCGTTTATGATGGTGCGGGCCGCAAAGCCCTTGTTGCACGCGGCCTATGCCAAAACCCAAAATGCCAGCTCTGTCGTCATGATCTCGTCCATCGCAGGCGTGATCGGAATTGGATCTTCGGTGGCCTATGCCGCAACCAAGGGCGCTCTCAATACCATGACAAAGTCCCTCGCCCGGGCGTTGGCTCCTGCGATTCGGGTCAATGCCGTCTGTCCGGGCTTTATTGATACACGCTGGTTCACCGATGCATTTGGCGAAGATACCACCGCGAAAATCCGGGAAAACGTAAAAAGACAAGTCCCTTTGCAAGTTGCGTCCGGTCCGGATGATATTGCAGACACGGTTGCTTTCTTCTGCTCCTCCGCTTCGCGCCACATCACGGGCGAGACCCTTCTTGTCGACGCGGGATTGCATCTCGGCGCGAGCATCCGTGCACCAACATAAGTTGCCGCCCGCATATTAGTCATTTTTTGATGTTTTATGCTTAAAGAAGTTGCACTACGCGGCTGATCGCGTCCGCCATGTGTCTAGTGCGATTGCAAACGAGGTGTTGCGCTGATGTCATAGCGGCGAAGCTCAAATTTCGCCACACAGGTGAATGGACATTGCAAGGGGCCGCACCTTCCGCGGCTTCCACAGGGGACTAACATGAAACTTAAAGCATTCTTTTTGGCTACCGCCTTGGTTTGTGGCGCTCCCGCCGTCGCTTCCGCTCAAGAAGCTACCACTTCGGTCAACGTTGGTGTGGCTTCTAGCTACCAGTTCCGTGGTGTTAATCAAAACGCCGACGACACCGGCCAAGTTTTCGGTGGCGTGGATGTGTCGGCTGGTGCCTTCTATGTCGGCACTTGGGTCTCGAACGTAGATTTTGGCAGCAAGGCCAACCTAGAAGTCGACTTGTACGCTGGCTATAAGCCAACAATTGGCCCTGTCACCCTCGATATCGGCGTTCTGGCTTATATCTATCCTCAAGAAAGCGACCTCCTGATTTATGAAGGTAAGGTTGCTGGCACCGTCGCAACTGAGTCGGGCGTTTCGCTGACTGGTTCGGTCTTCTATTCGCCAGAGTATGGCAAGAATGGCCCATCCTACTGGTATTATGAAGCTGCGGTATCGGCTCCAATCCCAGGCGCCAAAATCGGCCCATTCGGTCTGTCAGCCATGGCCTCGCTCGGCAGCCAGACCTTCGAGAGCGGCGCGACTCTGCCTGACTACACCAACTGGAAAGTCGGTCTGACTGCTGCAACCGAAGGCGGTTGGGCTGTAGACGTGTTCTACACCGACACCGACGTTGACAATGACAAGCTGTACGAAGGCAAGGGCGTCATTCAGTTGAAGCGCTCGTTCTAAATAAGACTTTTTAAGTCAAAAAGAGAGGCCGTAAGCACAAGCTTACGGCCTTTTTTCTTTGTGGGCTCTAGTCCTTGTCGCTCACCGCTTCTGGCGTAATTCGGATCGCCAAAATCTGATTGCGATGCTTGCGTAGAATCTGGAAGCGATAGCCGTGGAAGGCAAAGCGCTGGCCGGGGTCTGGGATGGCTTGGGCTTCATGGATCACTAGGCCTGCGATGGTCACAGCCTCTTCATCCGGCAGACCCCAGTCCATCGCGCGGTTGAGGTCACGGATAGGAACAGCTCCATCAACATTGACCGACCCATCGGGTTGGGGTCGTACGCCTTGAATGGCGATGTCATGTTCATCGACAATATCGCCGACGATCTCTTCTAAGATGTCCTCCAGCGTGACCAAACCTTGCAGCGCGCCATATTCATCGACCACACAAGCCACGTGGCTGCGGCGCTTGAGGAATTCCTCCAATTGTTCTTTCAAGGTCGTGGTGTCAGGCACAAACCAAGGCGGCCGGATAATGGCTTTGAGGTCAATCGCATCTAAATCACCTTGCGCGTCTGCAATGGCTTGCAGCAGGTCTTTTGCATGCAAAATTCCGACGATGTTTTCTTGATCCCCTTCATAGAGGGGTAGGCGTGAATGTTGGGTCTGCAACACCTGCATCACGATTTCGCGTGACGGCAATTCCACGTCGATCGTCTTCATGTTCTTGCGATGGATCATAACGTCTGAGACGTCCAATTCCTCAAGATCCAAGACGCCAGCAACCCGGTCACGATCTGATTTTTCTACGCTGCCTTCATGCTTGCCAAGCTCAATCGCGCCACGAATTTCTTCCATCGTGGCATCTTCATCGGTGACACGGTCCAGCTTTACGCCAAATATCTGCAACGTTGCGCGCACGATCCAACGTACGGCCGTCACAATCGGACTAAGCAGCGTGACAGACCATTGAACGGGAAGCGAAACCCACCGCGCGGTCGCTTCAGGATAGGAGAAGGCAAAAGTCTTGGGCATGACTTCTGCGAAAATCAAAACAATAGCCGTCACCAAAGCGGTGGCGATGGCAATCGTGGTCGGAGCTTGGCCAAACAATTGGACCAAAAGTGCTGTCGTCAGGGCTCCTGCCAAAGTATTTAGGAAGTTATTGCCGAGAAGCAGCGACCCAATCAAACGGTCTGGGTTCTGAATAAGGCGATTAACCCGAGCAGCCCCTCGGTCGCCTTCTTTTTCAAGCTGGAACATGCGCGCCCGGGACGACGAGGTAATCGACGTTTCCGCGGCAGAATAAAATGCAGACATAGCTATCAAAACAGCAACCAAAATCGCGGTTACGATGACCGTGGGGTCGACCGTCATTTTTGGACATCCTCTTTCAAAAAGGCACGTACGGCTTGGGCATCAACGCCCTTTTGTACAAAGGCCGCGCCAATGCCGCGCGTCAAAATCAGGGTTAGCGCCCCATTCTCATTCTTTTTATCGTGGCTCATGGCTTCAAATAGCGCTTCAGCTTGCCACGGCCCACCGGGCAAACGGCTTGGCAAATGTGCAAGCCCGGCTGCTGCGATGGCCTGTTCAGCCAAGACTACATCCTCTTGCGGGCACAGACCTTGGGCATGGGAGAAGCGAAACGCCATCGCCATCCCACAAGCAACGGCTTCCCCGTGACGCAGCACACTCTCATCAAACCCGACAATGGCTTCAAATGCGTGGCCAAACGTATGGCCCAGGTTCAACAGCGCCCGCACACCGGCCTCACGCTCATCTTCTGCCACAATGCGGGCTTTCGTTTGCACCGATTGGCCAATGGCATAAGCCAATTGGGTCACATCGCCTGCCAGTGCTGTGGCGGCATGGGCCAAACACCAGTCAAAAAAGGCGCGGTCGCCCAAGAGGCCAATCTTTAAAATCTCAGCCCAGCCCGCCCGCAGATCGCGGTCTGGCAAGGTTGCAAGGGTCGCAAGGTCTGCCAAGACATAACGTGGCTGCCAGAACACCCCAATCAAATTCTTGCCAGCGCTGGCATTGATCGCGGTTTTGCCGCCAACCGAGGAATCCACTTGCGCCAGCAGGGTGGTCGGCACTTGCACAAAATCAATACCACGCTTGGTGATGCCTGCTGCAAAGCCTGTTAAATCACCCGTAACCCCGCCACCAAAGGCAATGATCAGGTCAGAGCGCTCCAGATTGAGCTTCAAAAGCTCCTCAGTCACCCGCTCGAGGCTCGCAAAGCTTTTGCTGCCCTCCCCCGGGGCGATCTCAATCAAATCCCAGCGGATTTCGGCCTCAGTAAGGCTCTTAGAAAAAACAGCGCCGTGCAGGGCCCAAGCCGTGGAGTCCGCGATGATGGCCACACGAGGCCGCTTCATCAAGGGGCGGATCAGCGCGCCCGCTTCAGCCAATAGGCCTTGGCCGATATCGACAGCATAGGACCTTTGATCCAAGGCCACTTGAACGGTTTGCTTCACGCCACGCTCTCCAAATCCCCATGCGCGCGCAGGGCAGCGATGACTGCATCGACCGTAATATGATGAGGCCCCTCACGAGACTCCACAACAATGTCAGCCTCAGCATAGATAGGATAGCGAACTTCCATCAATTTTTCCATGATTTCACGGGGATCACCGGCTCTTAGAAGCGGACGATCATCGCGGCGCGATACGCGCTTCACCAAAGTGTCCAAATCCGCGCGCAACCAGATTGTGGTCGCCCGCTGGCGTAACATCACCCGCGTGATTGGGTTCATAAAAGCGCCGCCACCTGTTGCAAGTATATGAGGGGGCTCTTCCAGAATCCGAGAAATCACCCGCCGTTCGCCTGCCCGAAACTCGTCCTCGCCCCGCTCCGCGAAGATATCAGCAATCGGACGTCCAGCTGCAATCACAATCTCATCATCGGCGTCTTTAAAGGGCACATTCAACTGGGCCGCGAGTCGACGCCCAACCGACGACTTACCCGCCCCCATGAGGCCAACCAGCGCCACGGTCCGTTTGAGCGGAACAGGAAAAGGTGGCTGCGCTTGAAACATGGCCCAAACGTAACGCCCCACGGGCTTTGGTGCAACAACAAGCCGCAAGTGAAACGATGCATTCTGATGCGTTTGATACTTCGAAACCACACGGCTTGCAGGTTTGATTGCTTTATTCCGCCTACAATCATGGCTAAACAAGCAAAAGCGACAAAAGCGAAATGAAAGTACCCAATGTCTGACGCCTCAGCCCCAAAAAAAGCGCTTGGCTTTCTGCCAGAAGAAGCCGTGCCGGGCACGCTGCTGGTCTTGGCGGCACTGGCTGCGATGCTGGTGGTCAACTCGCCACTAGCGGGGCTCTATCACGCCATCCTAGACACCCAAGTGACTATCGGACCTACGGATGGCGGGATTGAGATGAAATTCTCCTATTGGATCAAGAATGGTCTGATGGCGATTTTCTTCTTTTTCGTCGGTCTTGAGCTGAAGCGAGAGCTGTTGGAAGGGCAATTATCCAATCCCGCCGCAGCCATTTTGCCGATTGTCAGCGCCGCAGGCGGCATGGCTGTCCCCGCGCTCATCTTTTTGTTATTCGCCGCCCCCGCGGGCTTTGGTCACGGCTGGGCCATTCCGGCAGCCACCGACATTGCCTTTGCCTTGGGCGTGTTGTCGCTTTTGGGCAATCGCGTGCCCCCTGCCCTGAAAGCGTTTCTGCTGGCGGTTGCCGTGGTGGATGATTTGGGCGCGATCGTGATTGTAGCCTTTTTCTATACTGAAACTCTTCATCTAAATTATTTGGTGCAAGCCGGTATTGTCTTGGCGGTGCTGATCACCATGAACCGATTTAAAGTCCGCGCCATCGGCCTTTATGTCCTGATCGGTGTCGTCCTCTGGGTCTTCATGCACCAAAGCGGCGTGAGCGGCACGATTGCAGGCGTTCTGGTTGCCGCGTGTGTTCCGATGCGCGACCGGCATGACAAGTCGCCGCTCCACGAGGCTGAGCATGATTTCAGACCTTGGGTGCTTTTTGGTATCATGCCAGTGTTTGCTTTTGCCAATGCCGGTGTCGATCTTGCAGGGGCGGAGAAATACCTCACCCATCCTGTGACTTTGGGCGCCGCGCTTGGCCTCGTGTTCGGCAAGCCGATTGGCATCGCACTCAGCGGTTTTGCCGCCGCCAAGCTGATGCGTGCCAAGCTTCCAGGTACCTTTCCTCAAATGGTAGGCGTTGCTTGTGTCGCAGGTATTGGCTTTACCATGAGCCTCTTCATTGGGGCCTTGGCCTTTAAGGACCCAAGCCTCGCCACCCCAACGCGACTTGGTGTTTATACAGGCTCGGTGATCTCGGCTATTCTGGGCCTCTTGATCCTGTTCCGCTTTCTGCCTTCAGCGGGCAAAGTGGCACATACAGAGGATGAGGATGAGACCGCGCCCTTCATCAAAGCTGAACCGATATTTGAAGCCCGCGACGGCGCCGACTAAGCCCTTAAGCTGGTGCATCGGCTTTCAGCGCCAAGGCATGGACAGGCCCTGCCAATTCTTCGGCGAGGACCTGATAGATGGCCCGCTGGCGTGCAACCCGGTTTAGACCTGCGAACGCAGCACTGACAATGGTGACCGAAAAGTGGGTCTCGCCAATACCCGTCGCCGCACCACCTTGTTTCGCGGCATGAACAGCGGCCCCGGCATGGCCGGCGTGGCTGGCACTTTCATCTATGACTTCAAGGACTAACGGCGCGAAGGCCTCAATCAGTTTTTTTCGCATCTGTATTTGCACGGGTCCCATCGGTCATTCGTCCTTGTCTGTGGCGGCGGTCAAACGCATATTACGCTCCTCATGACAGATTCATTCTCCTACCGCCCTAAATTTGTGGACATTCGGGTGCGAAAGCCCCCGGTTGTCAAAGTAAATCCCGATGTCCAACTGTGCGAGCACGATGGATGTGGGGCAGAAGCGACCAATCGTGCGCCAAAAAGCCGCGACAATCCCGGTGAGATTTGGCATTTCTGCGAGAAGCATGCCGCACTCTACAACAAAAACTGGAACTTCTTCGAAGGCATGACAGACGACGATGCCCGTGCGCATCGTGACGCTGCTGCCCATGGCGGCAGGCCTACATGGACGTTTCGGGCGAGCGCCAATTCCCCCGATGCCCATGTCTATAAAAAAGCGGCAGCGGGCGAGGATCCAAAAGACCCGCTGGCAAGCCGTCGTGGCGCAGCGGGTAGAACAGCCCCAGAAGGCCAAGATACACGCCCCACTGCCCCCGTCCTCAAGGCACTCGACACATTGGGCTTAGACGCCCATGCCGATCGCGCCAAAGTTCGCAGCACCTATGCTGCCCTTGTCCGCCAGTATCACCCAGATTCAAACGGGGGGGATAGAAGTGCCGAGACCCGCCTAAATGCCGTGGTGAAGGCCTATAAGGTCCTGAAGACCGCGCGCCGGGCTTAGGTCTGGGTTCTAAATCTCTGCGGAAATCCCTCGCAAAAATGTCACAGCGCACCATGTCAGCAGTTCGAACAGAAATGCATGCTTGACGCCGCGCGTCTGATCCTCAAACAAGACCCTAAGAGGACCCGATAACGACCATGACTGATACATTGATTGCCGCTCTGCCTGACACGACTGTTTCGGTCGAAAATGTCTTTGGTTTCGCTTCAGGGCTGCAAGTGCCAGCTTTCAGCCAGTCCAATGAATATGTTCCCGAACTTGATCCGACTTATAAGTTCGACCCACAAACCACGCGCGCCATTCTCGCAGGCTTTGCGCATAATCGTCGGGTCATGATCCAAGGCTATCACGGCACGGGCAAGTCGACCCATATTGAGCAAGTCGCTGCCCGACTGAATTGGCCATTGGTGCGCGTCAACCTTGATAGCCACGTCAGCCGGATCGATCTGGTCGGCAAAGACGCCATTGTGCTCAAAGACGGCAAGCAGATTACGGAATTCCGCGAAGGCATTCTGCCTTGGGCGCTGCAACGCAATGTCGCCTTGGTGTTTGACGAATATGACGCAGGCCGCCCCGATGTGATGTTCGTGATCCAGCGCGTGCTGGAAGCTTCCGGTCGCTTGACGCTATTGGACCAAAACAAAGTCATCAAGCCGCACCCGGCATTCCGCTTGTTTGCCACCACCAACACCATTGGTCTGGGCGACACCACGGGCCTCTATCACGGCACCCAGCAGATCAACCAAGGCCAGATGGACCGTTGGTCAATCGTCACCACGCTGAACTATCTCGACCATGACGTTGAGACCGACATTGTGGCGGCTAAGCTAGGTGAAACCGATCCAGCCAAGCGCGCTGAGTTGGGCAAGATGGTGCGGGTGGCCGATATGACCCGCAATGCCTTTATGAATGGCGACATCTCCACCGTGATGAGCCCGCGGACGGTGATCACATGGGCGCAGAACGCGGATATCTTTGAAGATGTCGGGCTGGCCTTCCGCCTCACCTTCTTGAACAAATGTGATGAGCTAGAGCGGCCAACTGTGGCCGAATTCTACCAGCGTTGCTTTGGCACCGACTTGCCAGAAGCAGCCCACCGCGTTCGGGTAGCCTAACCAGAACAGAAAAAGCGCTAGTGGCCGCTTTAGGCGGCCACAGGTGTGCCTTTTAGGTTTGCTGGAACGCCATCGCGTTCACTGGCTGGAATTTCCAGATAATAGGTTGGTGGCGCGATGTTCAGGCGCTTGCGCGCTGCGTCCAAGGGCTCTGCCAACAAACGCTCATAATGCTGGACCGGCAGCCAAGCAGCCTTGCGGCCATTCTGATAGGCCTGCCACACGGCCTTGAATACGGGTCGCCCTGGCAAGAGGCGTTGAAGCTCGCGCGCGGCAGCAAAGCCAATCAGGGCAAAGCCCAAAGAACGGGTCTGCGGGAAGGAGAATGACACCACACAGGCCTCGCCCAAGGCATCAGTCTGATAGCCGCTAAGGACATGCCATAAATCGTGCACATCACGCATCCGCCGACCATACCAAGCAAAGGGATGCAGCGAGTCGATTTCATTGCCCGTTGACCGGCTTTCTTCGGCCAGACCTTCGGCAGAGATCTTCCGGCCTTGCACAAAAGCCAAATAGGCGCGGCCAACACTGCCTTCAGGCAGCTTTGCCAAAGTTTCATGGTCGTCGAGGATCGGCTGCAGCTCGACCCGGTCATACGCGATGCGACCACCTTCTTGCGAGCGAAGCAGGCGCGCATAGCCATTGGGGATCGAACGGCCGGACAACGCGCGCATGATTTCAAAAACGGCTTTGGTGTCTTCTTTATTGTTCAGCAAGCGGCTTATGCCACGCGCTGCTGCACCAAAATCGTAGCCGATACGGGAGAGGAGAGTTTCAGTCATGCGATGTCTCTACCAAATTGTCGAAGCTTCGTAAAGTGACGCCTACGTCATTTTTATAAAATTATAGTGAAACGCTCTCACTCTTCATCAGATCCAGCTTCAGGTTTGATCACGATACCGCGTTTGGCCAAGGCTTCTCGGATCAATACTTCCATTTGAACATTGGCCGAGCGAAACTCCGCAGCCGCCAGCCGCTCTACCGCGCTCAAAACCTGCGGGCTCATGCGCACGAGAAACGGCTTGCGGGGCTTGGCGGCCATAGCTTAGGTCCGACCTTAATAGAGGGAGCCGGTGTTGACGACAGGCTGCGCTTCGCGATCTGCGCACAGCACGACCAGGAGGTTGGAGACCATCTGGGCCTTACGTTCCTCATCCAAGGTCACAACGCCACGAGCCGATAATTGCTCCAGCGCGCTCTCTACCATGCCGACGGCGCCCATCACGATCAATTGGCGCGCCGCGAGGATGGCTTGCGCCTGCTGACGCTTCAGCATGGCCCCCGCAATCTCGGTGGCATAGGCCAAGTGCGAAATGCGGGCTTCATCAACCGCCATCCCACCAACAGCTAAGCGCTGGTTCAAGCGCTGACCCAACAAAGTTGCCACATCTTCGGCATGGCCGCGCAGGGTCAGTTCACCCTCTGCCGCATGGTCATAGGAATAGTGGGCGGCGATGTCGCGCAGCGCGGTGTCAATCTCGATCCGGCTAAAGCGTTCATAATCATCAACATCGAACAAGGCTTGCGCGGAATCCTGTACGCGCCAGACGACATTGGCGGCGATTTCAATCGGATTGCCGTCCTTGTCATTCACCTTGAGCTTGTCCGAGGTCACGTTGCGGACCCGCATCGAGATTTTCTTGCGCGTCAACCAAGGCCAAACCCAGCGCAAACCCGTCGCGCGGTCGGTACCCCGATAAGCACCAAACAGCAAAATTGCCACCGCTTCATTGGGTTGGATCGAATAGAAACCGCAAATGCCAAAAATACTCAAGGCAAACAAAATTGTCGCCACGGGGAAATTGGCGCTCTCACCACCAGACACAAACATATAGATAGACACAATTATCGCCAACAAAAAGGCGAGAAACATTGGCAAACCTGGCATCGACAGCGTCGGACGCTCGACAGTGCGGTTGATTTCAGTCCGAGACATTTTAGGCTCCTTCAATAAGTATCAATATGATATCACTTTGTGATCATATTGCAAGCGAAAACGAATAGTCGCTCTGATATCCTCGATGGCGCATCTAAGTCCAAGGCTTCCTACCGCAATATCCCCTCATTCGAAGCGCGATTATGCGCCATCACGTAACCAGTTGGATATCTCATGCGCACGTCCGCTAAGGTCACGGATCTGGGCTGAGGCTGCGGATGGGAAGACAAGATTGGTGTGGCAGAAGTTTATCAGGAAGCCATGTGGTGACCCTTAGGGCCCACCAGAATCGGGCCAGATTGGAAGCAGTTTTTCAGCGTCTCCACTTCATTGGAAGGTGACTTGAAGCGCTAAACCAACAAAAAATCCCGGCTGGACGAACCAACCGGGATCTTTTGATCTTCAAAGAAGAAGGTCGCTTACGCGGCGCGGGTTGCCAAGGTGCCAGTCAGTTTCTTGATGGCTTCTTCGCGGTTCACACTTTCGATCGCAGCCACTTCGCGAGCCATACGGTCAAGGGCAGATTCGTACAATTGCCGCTCTGAATAGGATTGCTCTGGCTGGTCGGTTGCACGATGGAGGTCGCGGACGACTTCGGCGATCGAGATCAAATCGCCCGAATTGATCTTAGCTTCATATTCTTGGGCCCGACGGCTCCACATCGCGCGTTTGATGCGCGCGCGACCGGTCAAGGTCTTCAAAGCGTCGTCCATAATGGCCGGGCCAGACAAAGCCCGCAGGCCGCCTGTTTTCACTTTCGATGTCGGAACGCGCAAAGTCATTTTGTCTTGATCAAACGCAATGACGAAAACTTCCAGGCTCATGCCTGCTACTGTTTGGGATTCGATCCCGGTGATCCGACCAACGCCATGCGCTGGATAAACCACATAGTCACCTGTTTGGAATGTTGTCTTCTTAACGTCGCTCATCGCGAACTCACCCTCGCACCATGCCAACCCGTCAGAGACAAAAATTCACTTGCACCGCCACGCGCTTTCCTAAAAAAGATCGTTACGATGTTGTGTCGGTTTGCTTCGTAAGGCTGGGGTCCACCAGAGAATGCTGTGCAGGACTGCACCAGCATCACGTTTATATCATAAATAATTCAGAAAGTGAAGCGCACAGGATGCGACAGCCCCGGACGTTACCTCGCCACTAATTTGGTGCGGCAGGCTGCGCGCCACCAATCAGGGCTTGACGTTCGGGTCCGGTCAGCAAACGCCATTTGCCTTCTGGCAAGTCACCTAACGTCAAGGAGCCGATCCGGATCCGGCATAAATCGACAACATAAAGACCCACCGCCTCACACATGCGGCGGATTTGCCGGTTCCGGCCTTCGGTCAGAATGAAGCGCAAGCGATAGCGGCCAATGACTTCCACCACCGCGGGCTTCAACTGACGACCATCCAGAACAAGCCCATAACGGAGCTTTTGTAGTGCCCAATCGGTGATGATGCCTTCAATCGCGACCAGATATTCTTTCTCAAGGCCAGACTGTGGCCCAATCAAGGCTTTGGCCAGCACACCATCTTCGGACAAAACCAGCAGCCCACGTGAGTCCATATCCAATCGACCGACGGGCGCTAAGCTCATCTCTTCGTCAGGGATGATGTCGGAGGAACCGATCAGATTATCTGCGGTCAGCAAACGGATTGCTGGCACTTGGCCAGGCTCTGGGTGGGCAGAGACGATGCCGGGCGGTTTGTTGATGACGATGGAGAAGCGATTGTCCAGTTGTGACTTGCCGGCTTCAGCAATGGTCAAGGTCTGGCCGGGTTGGATTTTACGGCCCATGTCTGCAACGGTTTCGCCTTCAATCGAGACAAGGCCTGCATCGATCAAGGCTTCAGCTTCGCGGCGCGAGCAGACCCCGGTTTGGCCCATCCATTTGTTGACGCGCATCGGCTCTGCGCCGTCATAGGTCTTGGACCAATTCATCGAACGAACTCCAAAGGCCTCGCGACCTTCCTGACAGCGGGCACACAGGCCCGCCGCTTAATTGCCTTCGCCAGGATTGGGCGAGAAGTATTTCTCAAACTTGCCATCTTCTTTGGCAAAGTCATCACGATCCGCTGGGGGCTCGCCCTTCACGGTGATGTTGGGCCAGATTTTGGCATAGTCAGAATTGATCTTCAGCCACTTGCCGTCGGGCTCATCTTCGGTATCGGGCTTAATGGCATCGACGGGGCACTCTGGCTCGCATACACCGCAGTCGATACATTCATCAGGATGGATCACCAAGAAGTTCTCGCCTTCGTAGAAGCAATCTACAGGGCAAACTTCGATACAATCCATGTATTTGCACTTCACGCAGGCGTCGGTCACGATGTAGGTCATGGTCCTAGCTGGATCTCCTTAGTAGTTTTTCGGCGCCGATGTGACCTTGCTGACCAGAAAGGTCAACATCGTACCGGCTGATTGCGGTATTATAGAGCAGAACAGCCTCAGATGCTGGCCCTCGCCTGACACCTAGAGCAAGAATTTCTACATGGTAGGGGTGGCCTGCAATGGCAAAGGCCAAAGCATCCCCCGGCGCGATTGTATAGCCGGGTTTGTCGATCTTGCGGACAGCCAAACCGCCCCGCGCAAGGCGAACCCCTTTGCGAGAGACAAATTCGCTCGCTAAGCTGCGGGTCTTAAAAAAGCGGGCGCGCCAGAGCCAGACATCCAGCCGAGCGCGATCGGCCTCTTCGCTCATTCAGATTGCGGCTCCACGGCGGGAGCAGGCGTGCCGCCTGCCTTTTTGGGCTTATTGCCACGATGCTTCTTGGACGACGGGCCACCTTTGGCTTGCTTGACGGGCTCTGCCGTCAACTTCAAAGCCGCCAAAACAGCAAACGGATTGTTGGGATCAATCGCAGCCCCTCCCCCAGAATTCAGACGCGGTGGCGCGGCAGCAAAGCTGCGCCCTTCTGGGTTGCGATGCGGCGGACGACCACCCTCAGGCCGCTTAAACCCACCTTCGCGTGGCGGACGATTGCCATCGCGGCGCTGACCTTGAGCGGGCCGAGCCGCATCATCACGCGGCGAACGGGCTGGGGCCTCACCGGTCGCTTGACCTTGCGGGCGCGGGTTAGGAGCCCGATTTGGAGCGCCGCGTCTAAACGGTCGTTGATCGGTGCGGGCTGGCTTAGCGCGCTTGCGACGCCACAGGGTGACGGTTTCCATCATCGGAGCTTCTGTGACTGCGGCTTCAACTGCTTCAGGCTCAGGGGTGGCTTCGAGGACTGACTCTGCCACCGCCTCAGGCTCTGCTTCCGGCGTAGGCACGCTGTCAGGCGCGCCGCCTTCGTTGACTTCAGCATCAATCGCCGTTTCAGTTACGGGATCCGCAGGCTCTGTTGTAAGCTCTGGCAAAGCCTCTGGCGCAGATTCTGGCGCAGGTGCTTCTGGGGCTTTCACCGGACGAGTCGTCTCAAACTTCTCCCAGCCGAGCGCTTCAACAACCGCTTCAGCATCCTCGTTGGAAGCCCCAAGTAACGACACAATCACCGCCGGGAATACGCAAGGTCCCTTGGCCGCTTCGGCGGCTTCAAACAAAGCATCCGCAATCCGGTCGACAATATCGAGGCGCACGGCGCGTTGTCCGAAGGCGCGGAAGCCGGCAGCCGCTAAGGGCTTGGCTTCAACAGGGCTCGTCAAGGTAAAGCTTGTAACCCCCAAAGGCGGCAGGAAAGGTGCGCTAACACTGGGGTCGCCACCCGCGGCAAAGAAGGCAAACAAGGCATGCAGACGCGCCGGGCGCGGCTTTAGAAGCGCTGGCGCATAAACATTTGCGCGGCCAAAACGTAGGCCCACGGCACGCAGGGCTTTGCGGTCATCTTGCGACAATTGCTTGATGTCGGCATCGAGCTCGGCCCGGTCCATCACGCCACCAGCTTCGGCGACGCGATAAGCGACACCACGGGCCAAGCCCTTCAAGCTCTCGCTGTCAGCGGCTTCCGCCAAGGCCTTCAATGGCACCAAGTCTCGCGCAACAATCTCCAGCAACCAATTGTCGAGCCGTTCTTGGGCGCGCTTCAACACGTCTTCTGGACCCAGTTCGCCGCCGATCATCACCGCGCGCGGCTTTAACAAGGGCTGGCGGCCCATCAATTTGGCAATCTCATCGCCGCGCCAAATCACGACACCAAGATCAGACAACACAAAGTCGTTGATGCCCCCTGTGGCTATCGCTTCAAGACGGCGCGTGAGCTCGGGTCGCAGCGCTTGGAACGCGGCATTTTTCACGGCGCGTTCTTCAAGTCCTGTGGCTTCGGGATCTGCCTGAAAACGCAAACCGACGAGGCGGCCAATCGCATGGCCTTCCACAGTCACTTCGCCGGTTTCTTTCACGTCAACTTCCATGGCATTTTCCCGTTTAAGGCCCTTCAATAGGGCGGAGGTACGCTTATCAATGAAGCGCTGCATCAAGCGCTCGTGGAGTGTATCAGATAGACGGTCTTCTATCACCCGTGTTTGGCCTTGCCAGTGCCTATTTTCATCAACCCAGTCAGAACGGTTGGCGACATAGGTCCAAGTGCGGATTGCCGCCAATCTTTGTTGCAATTGTTCGATGTCGCCATCGGTTCGATCCAACTCGTTCACACGACGCGCAAACCAGTCCGATGGTACCAACCCTTTAGGCTTAAGCAGGTGTTCGGCCAATCCCTCAATTAAATGAACATGCTCATCTTGAGGCGCTTTGCGAAAATCAGGCAGCTGGCACGCATCCCACAAGCGCCGCACACCGACGGACGACCGCGTGAGCGGCTGGACCCACTCTAGAACGGCCAAACGGCGAAACGCCTCTTCATCAATGGCGCCGCGGGAGCGTTTGAGCGACGGATGTGGCGATGGTGCTTCGAGTGAGGCAATCAATGCCTGGCACGAACGGTAATCAAGGTCAGACGTCCGCCATTCCAGTGCATCAACAGGCTCAAACTGATGGCCTTCCACCCGCTCGACGGTTTCGGTGTCAAGGTCGGGGCAGTCAGCAGTCTCACCAAACGTGCCGTCAGTCCGAAAGCGACCTGCACGCCCGGCGATTTGGGCAATCTCGTCTGCACGCAGGGGTCTGTGCCGCCGCCCATCAAATTTTGACAGGCTCGCAAAGGCAACATGGTCGACGTCCATGTTCAAACCCATGCCAATTGCGTCAGTTGCGACCAGAAAATCGACTTCACCGGATTGATAAAGCGCGACCTGCGCATTGCGGGTGCGCGGGCTAAGCGCGCCCATGACGACCGCTGCGCCCCCCTTATGGCGACGGATCAGTTCGGCGATGGCATAAACTTCCTCTTGGCTGAACGCGACGATGGCACTGCGCCGCGCCAGCTTGGTGATCTTTTTGATGCCGGTATAAGTCAAAGTGGACAAACGCTCGCGCCGCTCGATCTCAATGCCCGGGATCATGGCGCGGATCATCGGCCGCATGGTGTCGGAGCCTAGGAACATCGTCTCGGCTTGGCCGCGCGCACGCAATAATCGGTCCGTGAAGATATGCCCGCGATCTGGGTCTGCACATAATTGAATTTCGTCGATGGCAATAAAGGAGAAAGGCCGATCAAGCGGCATGGCCTCCACGGTTGCCACAAAATAGCGGGCTGAGGCGGGAACAATGCGTTCCTCCCCCGTCACCAAAGCAACATGGCCGACGCCCTTTTGCTTGACGATCCGATCATAAACCTCGCGCGCCAACAGCCGCAGCGGCAATCCGATCATACCCGTGGGATGGCCTAGCATACGCTCCACCGCCAAGTGGGTCTTGCCCGTATTGGTTGGCCCCAAAACGGCCCACACCCGGCTATCGCGATCAATCAATCCAACCATAGCCCCAGACCTAGAGTTTTATTGTGTCAGGGGAAACCCTCAACTGCGGTTGCAGGTTAAAGCAGCATGAATAGCCCCGCGCGGAAACCGCCGGGGGTGCGCCTTGTTGCCCGAAGGCAGAGGGGCCGGGGCGCGTGGTGTGCGCCAGATGAGGTGGGCCAGATTAACGGACTGGCCCGGAATACGACGCAAACCGTGCGCCCCGGCTGAAATAA
>VYLF01000035.1_pt1 | contig 92239 bp, 72 predicted proteins | sample 5114371 | NCBI WGS metagenome assembly VYLF01 (sample SAMN12291773, study PRJNA351875) | freshwater metagenome | isolation source: freshwater lake | place: USA: Michigan, Kent Lake | collected 2013-08-15 | reverse complement strand
GGGGGGGTAATGGTGTATGGACAACTTTTTTCAGCCCGCACCAATCAACTCGGGTCCCGGCCATCTGGACCGCCTCCTCGCCACCTGGTTCGAGTCGAACATCTCGTTGGCCCAGGTCGCCCGAAACCTCTGCATCACCTTCACCTCCCTCCTCGAGTACGTCGGCCGCCCCGAAGTCCGTCAGGCGATTCAACAAGCCCGCCAGCTCATGCACGAGCGCTACTCCGACACCGGCCTCGAACTCCTTCACGAAGCCGCCCAAGATTTCAAAGCCCTCAAAGGCCTCCCCGAGAATCCGACCCCAGCAGACAAAGACCGCCAACGCGCGACCCTCAACGGCATGCGACAGGTATCCGCCCTCCTCGCCGGCCTCACCCCAAGACGCGCCACCTGGCCCCGCGCCCCGCGCACCAACTCCAACCAAGATCACTCCACTGCCCACTCCGCCCCGCACCACACAGCGCACCCCGACCCCACAGCGCCCGACCGTGCACTCGACCACTCCGCCACTCAGCCACTTCCTCAGCAACTCCGCCCCCTCTCCGCCCTCTACGAAACCATCGAAGACCCCGAGGATCCGCACGACCCCACGCCCCCCACACGCCCGAAGGGCTCGCGCACCAAGTCCTCACCCACCTCCGACCTCTCCACCCCCACACCCAAGAAAACCTACCCGCCCGTCCAAGTAGTCAACTACCTCGCCAACTCCGCCCCGGAATCCACAACGCCCGCCCAAACCACCGCGCCCGACCGTGCACTCGACCACTCGACCACTCCGCCACTTCTTCCCGACCACTCAACCACTTCGCCACTTCTTCCCGACCACTCGACCACTTCGCCACTTCTTCCCGACCACTCGACCACTCCGCCACTTCTTCTCCACCTTCCCCCAACCGCAGCGCCCTCCGGATCCACCGCGCCCGACCGTGCACTTGACCACTTCGCCACCTGGCCACTTCCTCAAGCCCCCCGCGCCCGCTCCCCATCAGCCCGCCTTGCCGCGTAACCGCCCGCCCCATCACAAACCCCGCGCACCCACCATCATTTGCTGCTCTGCAAATTTGAGCTTTGCCGCTTTCCCCGCGGCCTTCCTGCTTTCCCCACCCCCCGCCCCGCCTTGCCTACGTTCACACGATGAACTCCCCAACCGACCCGTCTCACATCACCACCACGCTCCGTGCCCTTGGCCTCGATCCCGCCGTGCCCCTGAACCCCGTTCTCCCCGCCGTGCGCGGAATCGAAGACATGCTCGACCAAACCCTCGCCATCGGTCGCGCGGCGGGCGTCGAAGACACCGCTCGTCGACTGGTCGTCGAGATGCGGAATCGGTTGTTCGCCGCCGCCGAGTGTGTGAACCCCTACGCGGACGGACCTTCAGTTGTCGTGCTGTCGTCGTTGAACCCGGTCACCATCGGCGGGCTCTGGATCCCGCAAATGGTCGAGCGAGCAGGAGGACGATACCCCTGGATCCCAACCGTCGCACGCGAGGGCACCGGCGAGGCCGTCGGGCCCCAGCACGGAGAGCGCCTCGCCGGCATCTCCCGTGAGATGAAGCCCGCCGAGTTCGTCGAGCACCCGCCCGAAGCCATCGTGTTCGCCCTCGAAGCAATGTCCCTGGAAGAGGCAGCGGTCCGCGCAACAGAACTGCTCGCCTCGGCGCGCTTCGCGTCGACCCCCGCGGTGCGCGCCGGTCGCGTGGCCGTCGTGGATGCATCGCGCGCGTTCGCGGTCGCAGGCCCGGAATTGGTGGACGGCTTCGAGTGGTTGGTCGGGTGGCTTCAGGACCGTCCCCAACTCATGCCCCAATCGCTCCCCTGGCGTGCATTAGGCAGCTGATGGCAGCGGACGCGGGACCGCCAGTGAGTCGATCGCCTCGAAGAGCTTCATCGGATCGATCGGCTTGCTCTGGTACGCGGTCATGCCCGCGGCAAGGCACCGTTCCGCATCCCCCTGCACCGCGTTCGCAGTGAGCGCAATGATGGGAAGCGGGCGGTGCGCGGCCCGTTCCTTCTCAATCTCCCGGATGCGACGCGTCGCGTCAAACCCGTCCATCTCGGGCATCTGGCAGTCCATCAGCACGAGATCAAACTCGCCGGACATCGCCCGCTCGACAGCAGCCCGCCCATTGCCCACCAACTCGCACTTGATGCCCCGCTCGTTCAGCAACTCGCTCACAACAATCTGGTTGATCTCGTTGTCTTCCGCAACCAACACGCGGATCGGCCGGCCGGACAAGGCGTCCACGTGGCCCGCATCCGGCGCGGGACGCGCGGGGGTCTCGGTCCGGGCGTTGGGGAGAACGACCGAAGCGGTGAAGGTCGAGCCCTTCCCCGCTTCGCTCGAAACGGCGATGGTGCCGCCCATCATCTCGATGAGCTGCTTGCAGATGACGAGGCCCAGGCCCGTGCCGCCGTACTTGCGGGTAGAGGATTGGTCAACCTGCGAAAAGGATTGGAACAGCTTCTTCTGATCGGCGGGCGAGATTCCGCACCCGGTGTCGCAGACTTCAAGACGCAACTCGGTGGCCGCGGAGTCGCGGCCAATGAGCGAAAGAGAAATGGAGACGCCGCCTCGTTCGGTGAACTTGATCGCGTTGCCGATCATGTTGAGGGCAACCTGGCGAAGGCGGTCGCCGTCGCCGCGAACGAGCTGGCGGGCCGGATTGTCGGCCTTGACGCGGAGGTAGATGCCCTTCTTGCTCGCGAGGGGGCGGAGGAGCTCGGCGCCGTCGGTGACGATCTGCGCAGGGTCGAGGACCTGGTCGGCGAGCTGCATCTTGCCGGCCTCGATCTTGGAGAAGTCGAGGATGTCGTTGATGATGGTCATCAGCGACTCGCCGGAGTGGCGGATGATGGAGATGAACTTGCGCTGCTTGTCGTCGAGGTTGGTCTTGAGAAGAACGTCGGTGGCCCCGATGACGCCGTTCATGGGCGTGCGGATCTCATGGCTCATCTTCGCCATGAAGGTGCTCTTGGCGGCGGACGCGGACTCGGCGCGTTCGAGGGCTTCGGAGAGCTGCGACGTGCGCTGGGTGACCTGTTGCTCAAGGTTGGCGTTCTGGTTCTCGAGGCGCAGGTGGAGGTCCTGCATCTCGTTGTTGGAGATCTCCTGCGAGCGTTCGAGGAGCGCGCGGTCCATGTCGGCCTGCTCGTAGGTCCGGGAGATGACGGTGAGCAGCGATGCCCACGCCGCGGGGTCGATCCCCGTGGAGCTCTCGTCGAGTCCGAGGCGCTTGAGCTGGCGGGCGAGGACCGGGTGCACGTTACTCTTCCCAGATAGCGGTGACGGTCATGGTCTGGTTGTGGAGAGAACACCAGCCGGAGCTCGAGGGCGCGAGTTCGCCGTAGGAGTAGAAGCCGGTGAGGATGCCGCCCGGGGGGAGGCAGTCCTGCAGGTTCTCGGCTTCCTCGACGGCGCGGGGCCCGAGGACCAGACGACGGCCGACGCAACTCACGGCGATCATGAGGGGCTGGGTCGAGGCGTTCCCGGTGGCGTCGGTGCCTGCCTCCGTGGCGGCGCCGACGAGGCGGTCGGGGTTGGCCTTCATGAACATCCCGCGCGCGCCCTGCGGGATATCGCCGGCGAAGGTCATGGACTGGTCGTTCTCGTTGACGCTCAGGATGGTCCGGACCAGACCGTGCTCCGGGCTCTCGGGCATACTGATGGACAGAGGGAACAGGAGCGCAGCGGCGGGGAGGCCGGAGGCGCGCTCGCCGAGGTACTTCTTGTACACCTCGAGCGCGGGCTGGTTGTCGAGCTTGAAGAGGACGTTGTTGCGGGACTCGGTGATGGTCCGCTGGATGCCGAAGACGTCCCAGCCACCACGCGTGCCGTGGCCGATGCGGACGCGGTCGCCCTTGAAGCCGACGGCGACGACGCAGTTCTCGGCGATAGCGCCGTTCTTGAGGAGCCAGGTGTTCTGGAAGCGCGAGCCATCCCCGGCGAGGCCGCCGGTGATGACGACGTCCTTTCCAAGGACTTCGGTCATGCCCTTCACCAGATCGCTGCCGTTGACCTTCAGGCCGTCGGAGAGAACGAAGACCCCAGCGAGGCCGTCGCGCTTGAGTTGTTCGCCGAGTGCGCGGCCGGCGAGCAGAGAGTCAGCGGCGCTGCGGACCGGGGCGGTCGCGAGGGTGAGGTCGGTGTGGTTGAACTTCTTCACGGCGACGCTGATGGTGGCGTCACCGAGTGAAGGGCCGAACATGTGGCCGCTGGTGGAGCATCCGAGGACGATGCTGTCGGGGAAGGCGGCGTGGAGCTTCGAGATGGCGGGCGCGGACTTGTCGACGTCGGCGCCGGCGAACGCGAGGACGAGGGTCCGCGTGGAGTTGAGCGGGTGCGGGCCTGCGGGCAGGCCGGAGCCGTCGGGGTTGAGTTCGATCGAGCCTGTGGTTGTGGTCTGTCCGAGCATGGTACCTCCCGAGGGGCGGCGGGTTGCCGCGCACAGGGTCAACATCGGCGGGGATGAGGTACGGGTTGGGATTTGGCAAGGGGGAGGGGGAGAAACTGGGGTGGGATGTGCCTTTGGTAACGCCGGTTCGGATGGGATTGCGTTATTCGGTCTGGTATGCTGTGGGCATGGAGACGTACCAAGGCCCAAGGCGTGGGTTTACGCTGATCGAACTGCTGGTGGTGATCGCGGTGATCGCGTTGCTTATCGGGCTGTTGCTGCCGGCGCTGGGTTCGGCGCGGGAGAACGGCCGGAAGACGCGGTGCCTGTCGAACGTGAGGCAGTTGTGCCTTGGGGCGAACTCGTACACGGGGGACAACAAGCGCGAGGTGTACCTGCCGACGATCTTCTCGTTCGAGGACAACGTGGGGTGGCTGTTCCCGCAGTACATCGATTCGTACGCGGTGGCGATCTGTCCGGCGACGCGGAACAAGGTGCGTGAGAACTTCATGCTGAGCGAGCAGCCGGAGTTCGCGGACGCGGTGCAGTTGTACGGGCGGGACTTCCTGTACGACCTGTTCTGGAGCGCGCGGGATCGGATCGACGAGGTGGGGGGGCACTCGTACGAGACGTTCGCGTGGTGGGACGAGGGGAAGTACCCGGATGGGACGCTGGTTTCGGGGCGGAACAAAGGGACGATCGGCTCGCAGCTTGGGTTCCGGACTCCGCCCGGTGGCGAGGCGACGCTGGATGCGCCGACGACGAGCCTGCTGAAGACGGCGGTGACGGTGCAGTTTCCATCGCGGACGATGCTCGTGCTCGACAACGACAACGACGAGAGCATCTCGCCGCTGATCGGCAGGCAGGACGGGGTGAACAACTACCCGGACGCGTGGAACAACCACAAGGAAACGGGGGTGAACGTCGGGTACTGCGATGGTTCGGCCAAGTGGGTGGCGACGAACAAGCTGATCGACGAGTACATGGGCGCGGCGGAGGCGCCCCCGACGAACTACGCGCAGGTGTCGCTGTACAGGCGGCGGACAACGACGCACGCGGGGGCGTCGATCCCGTGGTACTACCTTCCGTGATGGTGTGCTGACTCAGCCGACGCCGGGGAGGTTCTGCTCCATCCAGTCGTCCTGGCGGAGAACCGATTCGCGGTTGAGGCGGTCGCGGTTCTGGGAGCGGCGCTGCGCGGCGGTGAAGAGCGAGCGGAGCAGCGGAGAGGATGTGAGTTCGCGACGGCCGGACCGACTCTTGAGGAGGCGGGCGAGGGGGCGCATGTTCTTGACGAGGAGTTCGTCTTCGAGGGAGACGAAGATCTGCGAGGAGCCGGGGTCGCCCTGACGGCCGGCGCGGCCGATGAACTGGCGGTCGACGCGCTTGGCGCCGTGCATCTCGGTGAGGATGACGTGAAGGCCGCCGGCGCGACGCGCGGCGAGGTCGAGGAGGATGTCGGTGCCGCGACCGGCCATGTTGGTGGCGACGGTGACGGCGGCGTCGGTGGGGAAGGGGCTGGAGGGGTTGGGGATCGCGCCCTTGCCGGCGCGGGAGATGAGCTCGGCCTCTTCCTTATCGAAGTTGGCGTTGAGAACCTGGTGAGGGATGGAGCGTTCGGTGAGGAGGCGGGAGAGGAGTTCGCTGGCGGCGATGGAGCGGGTGCCGACGAGGGAGGGGCGGCCTTGCTTGTTGACCTCTGCGATGCTCTCGACGATGGCGTCCCACTTCTCGCGCTGGGTGGCGAAGATGCGGGTGGGGCGGGCTTCGCGGATGACGGGCTTGTTGGTGGGGATGACGGTGACGGGGCGTTCGTACACGCCTTCGAGTTCGGCGACGGCGTCGGCGGCGGTGCCGGTCATGCCGCAGAGGAAGGGGTAGGAGCGGAAGAACTTCTGGAAGCTCATGCGGGCGAGGGTTTCGCGGTCCGCGGTGACTTCGAGTCCTTCCTTGGCTTCGACGGCCTGGTGGAGGCCGTGCTCCCACGAGCGGTCGGGGAGGAAGCGGCCGGTGTATTCGTCGACGATGACGACCTTGCCGTCGACGATCTGGTACTGCTGACCGCTGAGGTAGCAGTGGCGTGCGACGAGGGCCTGGCGGACGAGTTCTTCGGCGCGGCGGGTGGCTTTCCAGATGGGTTCGCCGGCGGCGACGAGTTCCTCGAACATCTGCGCGAGGCGTTGCTCGCCGCGACGCTTGATGGTGGCGCGGCGGCGGACGGTGTCGACCTCGAAGTCGGGGCCTTCGTCGAGTTTGGAGGCGAGGGTGCAGGCCTGCTTGTAGACGCGGCCCATTTCGTCTTCGCGGCGGGAGCGGGCGATGATGAGGGGGACGACGCCTTCGTCGATGAGCACGGCGTCGGCCTCGTCGACGAGGGCGGCGCGGAGGCCGGGGACCATGGGGCCCTGGCCGCCGGCGGGGGAGAGCATGCCTTGGCGGCCGGACCAGGGGGTGGGCGTGCCGCCCATGTGGATCTGATCGCGGAGCCAGTCGGCGGTGATCTGCTTGGGGGTGCCGTAGACGATGCCTCGGGAGTAGATCTGGAATCGTTCGGCGGGGTCGGTGTCCTGGGTGATGGCGCCGACGGAGACGCCGCAGCGGTCGTAGATGACACGGCGGGATTGGGCGTCGCGTGCGGCGAGGTAGTCGTTGACGGTGAAGACGTGGAGGTGGCGGCGTTGCCAGGCGATCAGAGGCGCGGCGAGGGAGCCGGTGAGGGTCTTGCCTTCGCCGGTGAGCATCTCGACGATGCGGCCGTGGTAGAGGGCCATGGCGCCCATGATCTGGACGGGGAAGGCTTCTTCGTTGGTCGCGCGGCGGGCGACTTCGCGAACGGCGGCGAAGGCGCGGTTGACGATCGGCTGGTCCTGGCGGCCACGGAGGAAGAACTCACGGAGGCGTTCGATCTCGTGATTGAGCGCGCCTTCTGAGAAGGATCGGAGCTCGGGGCCGTGGGCGATGACGAGCGCGGCCTGTTCGCGGAGGAAGGGAAGGGAGGTGCGGCGGTGGCGGATGAGGACGCCGAAGCGGGAGGCCCAGCGGTCGATGCCTTTGTAGACGACGGGGCGCTGGCGGCGGGAGCGCAGCGACTCGAAGAGGACGTGGTACTTGGTGAGGGCCTGGGACATCGGGTGTCAGATCTTGGCGCGGCCCTGAATGAGTTTCTGGATGCGGTCGAGCCACTGGAAGGCGAGGGGCTTGTCGGGGAGGGTGAAGCGGAGGTGGACGCGTTCACCGGGGCGGCCGGGGCCCTGGCCGGAGGGGCCGTCGGTGAGTGAGCCGTAGATGGGAGCGCCGTCGGGGTTGGCGCGGTAGACATGGACTTTGAAGTAGGGGTTTGAGGCCATCTTGCCGGACTGATCGGTCTGGTCGATTTCGATGGTGCCACCGCCGGCGAACCCGAGGCCGGGGTGGGGGAGTTCGCGGTCACCGGCTGGGAGCGGGGCGTCGGCGGCACCGAGGAAGCTGCGGCGGACATCGGAGGCGAGTCGGTACTCGACCTTGTATTGGGAGTTGGCGAGTTCGTAGATCCAAGAGGCTTCGGACTGTGGGAGGGTTGCGGTGACGCGGAGGGAGGACTCGTTGACGACTTCGCAGACGGGCTGTCCTTGCTGGACGAAGGCACCGACGAGGATGGCGGGGTCGATGCTGACGATGACGCCGTCGTGGGGTGCGCGGACGATGAGGCGTGCGTGCTGCTCGCGGAGGTAGGTGAGTTGTTCTTCGATGGTTCGGACGTAGTCGGCGCCGATCTGGGCTTCGGCGGGGTCGCGGGTGAGGGCGGAGGCGGCCTTGCTGGTGACCTCGGCGAGTTGACCTTCGGCGAGGGCGATGGCGGCGTCGAGCTGAGGGGATTCGCAGGTGACGACGGTGTCGCCGGCCTTGACGGAGTCGCCGGCGCGGACGTGGGCGACCTTGACGAAGCCTTCGGCGCCGAAGAAGACGCCGGTGCGGGATGCGCTCTCGACGACGCCGTCGGCGCGTCGCCAATCGGGGAAGGGCACGAGGCCGACGAGGCCGAGGGTGATGGCGACGAGGACGAGGCTGGTGAGGATGGCGCGGGCGCGGTGCTCGGCGATCTGCGTGCCTGTGGCGAGCCAGTGGATGAACCCGCCGACGGGCAGGATGAACCACATGGCGGAGGTCCAGATGGCGAGGAGGAGGCCGATGGCGAACATCTGACCCATGACGTAGAGGGTGATGGAGAAGAAGAGGATGATGCGGTAGACCATCGAGGCCACGCCGTAGACGATGAGGATGAGGGCCTCGGAGACGGAGGCGGTGGGGGCGATGGGGTTGTGGGTTCGGTAGAGGTGCTTGAGGGCGAGGAACTTGAGCATCTGCTGCGAGCGTTGCTGGAGGTTGGGGACCTCGAGCAGGTCGCTGAGCATGTAGTAGCCGTCGAAGCGCATGAGCGGGTTGGCGTTGAAGATCACCGTGGAGATGCTGGCGGTGAACATGACGTTGTAGGCGATCTGGTGGATGAGGGAGCCGTCGGGGGTGCGGACCCAGACGAAGGCGGCGGCGGCGGCGAGGGCGAGTTCGAAGATCATGCCGCCGGCGCCGACGGCGATTCGTTGCCACTTGCTGGGGAAGCTCCAGGCGGCGGAGGCGTCGACGTAGGGTGCGGGGAGGAGGACGAGCATCATGGCGCCGAACTCGGGGACTTGGCCCCCGAAGCGGCGGCAGATGAGGCCGTGGCCGGACTCGTGGATGAGTTTGACGACGACGAAGACGACCATGAGCCAGCCCCAGTTGGAAGGGGCGATGGTGTTGCCGAAGGCGGAGGTGAGTTCGGAGGCGCGAGGGACGACCTGCATGATGCCGGCGATAACGAAGGCCAGCCAGGCGATGAAGCCCCACTTGTTGATGAGGGGGCGGAAGAGGGGCTCGAGCCACTTGAGGATGGTGTCGGGGTTGAAGAGTCGGATCTTGAAGTACATCAGGCCGATGGCCTGCTGGCGGATGCGCTTGCCGAGGCGGGAGCGGCCGCGTTTGAGGAGCTGTTCGGTTTCGGGGGTGACGTCGCCGGCGAGGAGGTTGGCGGAGTAGAGCTGGGTGAGGAGCTGGATGACGTCGTTCTGGGTGAGGGACTCATCGCCGTGGCGGGTGAGGCCGAGTTGCCAGAGTTCATCGATGGTGCGGGTGCCGTCGAAGAGGCCGACGAACTCGTGGGCGACGGGGTTGAGGCGGTAGAACTGGTTGGAGGATGGGTCACGAACGACGTGCCAGCGGCGGCCGCGGTAGTGCTGGCGCACGATTTGGACGTGCGGGCGGAGGCGGGGCTTCATCGCACGGACGCGGTGCCAGAAGGGGGAGAATGTGTTGCGTTCGCTCATGGGAGTTGGGGGTTACCACCAGAGCCAGACGCGGACCTTGTCGATGACGCGTCGGGTGGCGATCCAGGCGAGGGTGTGCTTTGCGCCGTCGAACTTGGCCTGGCCTTCCATGCCGGGGCGGTAGCTTTCGGGGAGCGGGTCGGTGAGTTCGCAGTAGACGTCGAAGGAGTTGTCGCCTTCCTTTGGTTGGGCGAGGGGGACGATGCGCTGGACGGTGAAGGCGAACTCCTTCGCGGGGTCGCTCTTGGGGGTGATCTGGCCGGTCTGGCCGATGGCGACGAGGCCGATGTCCTGGTCCTGGACGCGGACGACGGCGATTTTCTTGGAGAGGTCGGCGACTTCGAGGAGCTTGTCGCCGAGTTTGACGCTGGCCTTGACGCGGTCGCGCAGGTCGCCGGCGACGACGCGGCCGCCGATGGGGGCGCGGACGCTGCTGCGGGCGATCTGGTCGCGGAGGAGTTCGAGGCGAGCGCGGGACTGGTCGGCGCGGGCGCGGGCTTCGGCTTCTTTGTCGAGCTCGCCGCGACGGAGGGCGTCGGTGGCTTCGCGTTCGTGCTGGAGCATCTGAGCCTGGGCTTCGAGGGCGCTGAGCTCACGTTCGCGGGTATCGAGGGTGAAGAGGATCTGGTCGGGCTGGACGTCGTCGCCGGGGAGTGCGCCGGGGAGGAGTTCGCGGATGGTGCCGTCGAAGGGCGCGCTGATGATGCGGCGCTCCTGGGCCTGGAGTTCGAAGGGGGCACCGAAGCGGTAGGGGATTCTGACGAGGAAGGCGGCGCAGGTCGCGAGCATCGCGATGACGCCGACGAACTTCCAGACGGTGTGCTTGGGGCCGACGAACCACGCGGCGGCCTTGACGCTGGAGTCGGCGACGCGGAGGGCGAGGTTGCGGTCGTCGCTGTAGCGGACCCAGAGCACGGGTGCGACGAGATCGAGGGCGGCTTGGACGAGTTCCATCATCGCCGGGTCGAACTTGGCTTCGGCGGCGGATTCGAGCGTGACGATGCCGATGGTGCGTTCGCCGTTGGGGTCGCCCACGCGGAGCGGGAAGCTCGCGACGCGGAGCTTCGCATCGGTCGAGGCGAGTTCGCGGTGGGCATGGGTGATGGCCTGGGCGAGGACGACGTCGGAGCCCTTGCCGGCGGCGGGAGGGGGCGGGTAGAGGACGGGCTGGTCCTGGTCGAGGCACTCGTCCATCGCGCCCTCGAGCTTCTGGACCATCTCCATGCGGCGGTCGAGGTTCTCGGTGTCGCTCATGGCGACGACCTGCGCGAACGTGCGACCGCTGGCGCCCTTGGCGCGGATGGAGCCGGGGCCCTTGATCCAGCCGAGCGCGACGCGGTCGAGCGAGAGCTGGCGGGCGAGGTCGTTGACGAGCTGGAGTGTGCAGCCCTTGAAGCCCTCGGTGCCGTTGACGGAGGCGATCAGCCGGGCCGCGAGGTCGAGCGCGGCGGTGGAGCCCCGGACGCGCTTGAGCGCGAGCTGCGCGGCGTGACCGAAGGAGTAGCCGGCGATGACTTCAACGAGGGCGAGGGTGGTCTGGAGGGCTTGCTTGCTGCGGTTTTCGACGAGGAGGGTGACGACGCCCATGGGGGCCGCGTTGCCTGCCTGTTCCCAGAGGGCGGAGAAGACGGGTACGGCGATGATGCTGCCCTTGGCGGTGGAGCCTGGGTCGTACATCAGGTCGTCCTGACCGTCGAGGCCGAAGACCTGGGTGAGTTTAGATGCACCGGCGATGCGGGCGGCGTCCTTGGACTCCTTGGCGTGGGAGACGCGGGAGTCGTCGATCGCGAACTGCTCGAGCATGGCCTCGGCGGCCTTGCTTGCGGTTTCGGGGGTATCGCCGAAGGGCCACGTGGCGCTGGCTTTGGCTTCGGGGCCGGGGGCGTCTTCGCGCTGGGAGAGCGTCCAGAAGACGGCTTGGCGTGCGCCCGCGACCTGGCCGAGCACGCCGGTCATGCGGAGGGCGAAGACGCGGTCGTCGGCGGCTGGCTGGGCCAACTCCGCGACCACGCGCTGCCATCCTGGGGCTCGGAGACTGGAAAGGTCGATCATCGGGCGTCCCCCGTGCGGGTTGCGCTGGCGACCTGCTTGAGGACGTCGGCGCTCGGTTCGGTGAAGCGAACCCAGGCGGAGTCGCCGGCGAGCAACTGGTCGGGGCCGGCGGGGTTGTTGAGTTCGACGCGGATGCGGCGGGTGCGGGCGACGGGGTGCGCGGCGGGCGCAACCTCGATGACGGTGCCCGTCACGACGCGCGACTTGCCGACGACCTCGACGAGCACCCACGCGGTGTCGCCGTTCTTGAGCGTGCGGGTGCGTTCCTCGTCGATCGAGGCGTTCGCGTCGATCCACAGCTTGTCGACGTTCACGATGCGGAGCACGTCGCGGCTTTCGGTGATGGACTGCCCGAGGTCGGCCTGGACGACATCCACGATGCCGTCGAAGGGTGCAACGAGCGTGAGCTTGCGGACCTTGGCCTCGCGCGCGGCGGTGCCGGCGCGCTCCTGAAGCTGCTGCTGCACGGCGTTCTCGTGCTCGAGCACGGCCCGTTCCCACGTGAGCTTGGCGCGGTCGAACTCCTGTTGGTTGCTGGCGCGAAGGTTGAAGGCGTCCTGGGTGCGCTGGAACTCGAGGAGGGCAAGGTCGCGGGCCTTGGCGGCGGCCTTGATGGGGACTTCGGTCTCGGCCCGCATCTTCTGGAGATCGAGCAGCGCGTTGTCCTCGGCGTCGTCGCCTTGGATGAGCGGGTCGCCGGCCTTCACCGCCTGGCCGCCCCGCACGAAGATTTTGATGATCTGCGTGGGCAGTTGGAAGCCCATGGTCGCGTCCTGGCTTGGGCGCGTGACCGCTTTGATCCCCGAGAATGCCCGGACCGCTTCGGTCGGGCCAGAGGACCCGGAGAGGTCGCGCATCGGGGGCCTTCCGCCCGATTCGGGCTGACCCAACGCGCTCCCGGCGCACATCACAACCCCCGCCGTCACCGCGGCCACGAGAAGCTTCATCTTCATACCTCGATTGTAGACGACGTGTCCCAGAGACTAACCCTGTTCCTGCTATGTTCGGGTGCCGCCCCTCCGGCGGCACCCTCCCGTCGAACCTACGACCCGGGGCGGGTTGGAGTTGCCCGTTTTCGGGTGCGAGGCCCCCTGTCGGGCGTGGGGTTGGGGGGACGCGTCAAAATCCGAGTGTCCGGGCACTTAGCCCCCCTTGCGGATCAGCCACGTGCCGGTTCGGAACCGCGCTTCAAGCTCGCGGGCAGCCCGGGCGAACCCGGCGAACCAGTGATCGAGCCCCCGCCGGAGCCGAGGAAAGGTGTCGCTGGCGCAGCGGGTGCCCCGGCGGACGCGGTCGAGGTCGCGCCGGATGCGGGCGCGGAGTTGGGCGGCGGGGAGTTCGCGCCCGCCGATGAGCGTGTCGCCCAGGGGTTCGATGGCGGCGCGGATGAGGTCGCGGGGGTCGCCGAGGGCGCGGGGAGTGGCGTCATCGAAGAGGTAGACCCCGCCCGGGCGGGTCCACGCGCGGAGGAGTGGGGGGGCGGACTCGTGACCGAGCAGGCCGATCATCACAACGGCGTCGTAGCGAGCGGTGGGGCGGCCGAGGGCGTGGATGTCACGGACCTCGAAGCGGCAGCGGCGGGAGAGCCCCGAGTCCGCGGCGCGTTCCTTGGCTTCGTCGATGAACGACTCGCAGGCGTCGATCGCGCGGACTGTGGCGTGCAGGTCGCGGGCGATGGCGGCGGCGCAGACACCCTTTCCGCAGGCGAGTTCGAGGACGCGGGAGTCTTTGCCGATGCCGGTGCGACGCAGAAGGGCGATGGTGGCTTCGGGCGAACTGCCCAGGCCCTCGCAGGTTCCGAAGATCACCGGGATGAGAGAGGCGTAGCGGGCCGGGAGGCCGAGCGATGCCGCGACGGAAGGGGTCGCGGCGGAGGGGGCGGTCATTCGTAGGCCTTGCTGACCTTTGCACCGGGGTAGAACTCGGCGATCATTCCGGGCCAGTCCATGCCCTGCTGGGCCATGCCTCTTGCGCAGTACTGGCACATGCCGACGCCGTGGCCCCAGCCTCGACCGTGGAAGCGGATCTGGTTGGCCCACACTTCGACGTCGACGTCGCCGCTGTTGATACGGGTCTCTTTGGAGATCGGGGGGAGGGACGGAGCGGAGTAGTTGGTTCCGACGCGGATCTGCTCGGGGGAGAGTTCGTAGGTGGCGCCCGTGACGTCGGTGACGCGGTAGCGGTTGGGGCGGCCGGCCTCGTTGCGTTCGGTGATGGCGATTTCGCGGATGCGCTGGACGGTGCCGAAGTCGGCCTTGATGGAACGGCCGTAGGCGCGGAGGCGTTGTGTGGCGTCGTCGTCGCTGCGGGTGACGTTCCAGCGGTAGAGGGGGGATTGCTGGCAGTAGGCCTTGCGCTTGGAGCCTTGGAGGGGCTTGGCTTCGTTGAAGGAGTACTCCTGCTCGCCGGACCACGCCCAGCGTGCGGAAGCGGGGCGGCCGCCGCACTGGCTGGAGAAGTAGGCGCGGATGAGGCGGCCGTTGTAGGTGATGATCTGCCCGCGGGTGGCGCGGACGGCCTCCGCGGCCTTGAGGCTCTTGGTCTGTCCGCCGAAGACCTGGTCGGCTTCGCTGGATTCGAGGTCAAACTGGCGCGAGTCGGAGCGGGCGCGCTCGCGTTCGTGGAGGGCGTAGGTGCGGGAGGCGACGGCCTGTGCCTCGAAGGTCTGGCGGGGCCAGTCGGGGAAGAGCTCGTGGGTGAGCACGCCGGGGATGTAGCTCTCGATGGGCATGTCGACGATGATGTCGAATCGCCCGGAGCTCTGGCCCCACTTGCCGCGAAGGACGACGAAGCCGGGGTACTTGGTGGAGTTGACGACGAGGGACTCGCTGGCGAGGGCGGAGGTGGCGGAGTCGGCGCTCATGGGGTTGGAGGCGAGGATTTCGAGATCGACGCCGTTGCCGAAGGACTTGCGGCGAGCGGCGCCGTCGGCGAGGGTGAAGCCGGCGGTTCCGCAGGTGATGGTGATGGGGCCGGAGACGAGCTCACCGGTGGGCGCGCCGACGATGCGGACGAGGAGCTGGGCGGGACCGGTGCAGGTGGCCTGGGTCTGGTCGCGGGCGATGCGGATGCGGACATCCGGCTCGGCGGTGAACTTGAGCGCGGGGACTCGGTCATCTAGGCCGATGTCTCGTTTGATGCCGTCGACGGTTTCACAGCCGCCGAGCCAAAGCACAGCCACGATCGCGACGACTACCGCACACATTGCCCTCAGGCGTTCCATGCCGCACCTCACCCTTGTGGATACCGGGAACATGGTACCCACTTCCTTCCCACACAAACCCCGCACGCCGCGCGGATTCGCGGTATGCTTCTGCCAGACGCCCGGGACCCACCCCGGACGACGGAGTGATGCATGACGTCCCGAACGAACCGTGATTGGAAACTGGCGACCGCCGTTGCACTTCTGGGTGCCTGCGTGGCGCCGCTCTTTCTCATCGGCTGCTGGGGCGGATCTTCCGCACCGGTGGTGGCGCCGGATCCGTACGGCGGCCCGGCGGTGGGCCTGGATTCAGCGGGGGAGTACCACTCGATCGTGGTTCAATCGCCGAGCCCGGGGTACACGGTGACGCTGGAGCGCGTGGAAGAAAGCCGCGGGTACGACGAGGCGTTCGTGACGATCCGCATGCCCAACCCGCGTTTCTCGTTCCCACAGATGGTGGTCGAGCAGCGGGCCCTGACCAGTGTCCGAACCGCTCGACCCCTCCGCGTGAACGCCCGCCTGCTCGGCTTTGACGCCACGGAGGGCGCGTACCGCGCGGCGGTCTTTGAAGCGAAATCGAACTAACCCGGCCATGGCCGGTGGAGAACCGGTGGACTCGCTGTAGAGACCCGGTAGACAACCCGACACTTCCGATGCCGGGAGTTTCAGAGGGGGAACAGAGAGATGGACGCAAACTCGTACGCGCTGCTGGTGCTGTCGTTCGTTCCGGGCCTTGGCCCCGTGCTCACGCGCCGGCTTGCCGCGGCCTTTGGCTCTCCCGGCGGGGTGCTGACCGCGCCCGAGGCCGCCTTGCGGGGCGTTGAAGGGATCGGCCCCACGCGTGCGGGCGCGTTTGCCCGTTCGATCGGCGCGGCGAGGGCGCGAGCCGATGAGGAAATCGCCCTTGCCGCGGCGGCCTCGGTTCGCATCACGACGCTGCTCGATCCCGACTACCCGGCGCTTCTGGCGCCGCTGGATGATGCTCCGATTCTGCTGTACTCGAGGGGTGCGCTGTCCGCGGCGCAGGACCGGTACCCGGTGGCGATCGTGGGATCGCGGGATTGCTCGTCGTACGGCATCGAGCAGGCGGAGCGGTTCGGTTCGATTCTCGGGCAGGCCGGGCTCACGGTGGTTTCGGGTGGTGCTCGCGGGGTTGATTCCGCGGCCCATCGCGGGGCGATTCGTATCTCGGGGCGGACCATCGCGGTGCTGGGGTGCGGGCTTTCGCACGTGTACCCGCCGGAGAATGCCGACTTGTTCGCGCGGATTGTCGGCGCGGGCGGGGCGGTGGTGTCGGAGTTGCCGATGCGGACACCCCCTGCCGCGGAGAACTTCCCTGCGCGGAACCGGATCATCGCCGGGTTGTCGCTGGGGGTGGTCGTGATCGAGGCGGCGGCGAAGTCGGGATCGTTGATTACGGCGCGGCTGGCGGCGGAGGACTACGGGCGCGAGGTCTTTGCGCTGCCGGGGCGGGTGGACTCGCTGCACTCGCGCGGGACGCACGAACTGCTGAAAGAGGGTGGGGCGACGTTGGTCACTGAGCCGGCGGATGTGATCCACGCGCTCGAGCCGGCGGCCCACCACGTGCATCGGGGGACGCACGCGGAGCGGTACACGCCGGCGCGGGAGCTCCCGGCGGGTGTGAAGACCGACCCGCTGGCGGATTCGCTGGTGGCGTGTCTGGAGGAGCCACTGACGGCGGATGAGTTGATGGAACGGACGAACGCGGAGATGGCGACGGTTCGTGCGCAGCTGACGCTGCTGGAGATCCAGGGCCGGGTGGCCCGCGAGGGGTCGCGGTTCCGGAGGGCGCGCCGGTAGCGTTTGGGGTTGGGAGCGGGGCCGGGAGGGGATTTCCCCCTGCCCGGGCGATTGCCTTTCCACCTCACCGGAGCCCTCCAACAATCGGCCATGCGATACCTGCCCCTTTCGCTCCTCCTCCTCGCCGCTCCAGCCCTTGCGCAGCATCAACCGGTGGATCCGAACGCGCCCAAGCCGCCACCTCTGGAGTGGGGGAAGTTGGAGACGCCGTTTCTGTCGGGCCACACGCAGGTAACCTCCCGGGCGCACTTTGTGAAGGCCGGGGAGTCGTACTTCAGCGTCGACGGCAAGTGGGTGGTCTTCCAGGCGACGGCGGTTCCGGAGAAGGGGGCGGAGGCGGATCCGTTCTACGCGATGTACGTGGCGCCCTGCGATCTGGCGGACGTGCCCTCGCTGGGCGCGCCGATCCGGATCAGCCCGGCGCTGAGCGCGAACACTTGCGGCTGGTTCCACCCCAAGCACCCGGAACTCGTGTTGCTCGGGTCGACGATCGGTCGCCCCGCGGATGAACAGAAGTCCGGTTTCCAGGTGGGCACGCGGAGGTACGTGTGGATGTTCCCCGCCGAGATGGAAGTGTGCGAGCGGGTGGTGCCGGAGATCGCGGCGTCGCGCGGGGTGGAGGTGCCCGCGGACACGACGATCAAGCCGGTCTTCACACTGCCCAACTACGACGCCGAGTGCAGCTACTCGCCGGATGGCCGCTATGTGCTGTACGCCCACGTCGAGGACCGACCGAAGGACCTGGCGCCCGATGCGCCGCACAAGCCCGATGCGAACATCTACGTGTACGACACGCAGAAGAAGACGCACACGCTGCTCGTCGGGGAGAAGGGGTACGACGGCGGGCCCTTCTGGTCTCCGGACGGCAAGCGGATCTGCTACCGGTCGGACCGCAAGGGCGACGACCTGCTTCAGATCTTCATGGCGGACATCAAGTTCAACGATGCGGGCGAGCCGGTGGGTATCGCGCACGAGTACGCGTTGACCGAGAATGAACACGTGAACTGGTGCCCCTTCTTCCACCCGAGCGGGGAGTATCTCGTGTACGCGACCAGCGAGTCGGGTCACGACAACTACGAGGTGTACGCGATGGAGCTGGATTCGGCCCGGCTGGCCGAGGCCCGCGCGAGCGGATCCGCGTCGGTGAAGGGGCTGCGTCGCGCACGCGTGACGCACGCGACGGGCGCCGACGTGCTGCCGGCGTTCACGTCGGACGGGAAGTACATGATCTGGACGAGCCAGCGCGGCCCGGCCGTGGAAGGCGAGATGAAGCCCAGCAGCCAGCTCTGGATCGCCAGGGTCAACGGGTCCCCGTTTGCCGCGGGCCCGGAGCTCAAGCCATGACCGGCACCGCGCGGACACTGCTCTCGAGTCTGATCGATTACGCGGGGCTCTTCCCGCCCGCCAAGCTGGACATGGGGCCGGCGGTGGAGGCGTTTGCGCGGGCCCGGGCCGGTGAGCACGAGTGGATGCTCGGTCGCTTTGTCTGCCCGTGCTCGCGACTGAAGGAGTTCAGCGTCGCGGCATCACCGCTGATGCCCGGGACGTTCGCGCGGAGCGGGTATCGGGATCAGAGCACGCAGGGCGAACGCTGGAGGATCAGCGCGCTGATCGACGGCGAACTCGAGGCGTGCATCGACACCATCGGGCGGTTCAACGACCACCACGCCAACGAGGACAACGGGCGTGCGATGGTCGACATGATCGAGATGAAGGTCGCCGATGTGAACGAGATCGACGCAGCCCTGGACGTCATCCCGGAGGGGCCGTTCCCGTTCTTCGAGTTCCCGGTGACCACGGATTGCCGCGGGTTCGTCGCGGCGTTGGCGGGCAACTCGGCGGGCGCGAAGATCCGCACCGGCGGGGTGGTGGGGAACGCGTTCCCGACGATTGGGGAAGTGGCGTCCTTCCTGGTGGCGTGCAACGCGGCGGACGTGCCCTTCAAGGCGACGGCGGGGCTGCACCACCCGTGCCGCGGGAGCTACCGGCTGACGTACGAGAAGGACAGTGCTTCGTGCACGATGCACGGGTTTCTGAACATCTTTCTGGCGGCGGCGATCCTGAGGACGAAGCGGTGCGGGCCGGAGGTGGTGGCGTCGATCCTCTCGGGCGAGGACCCGGCGGGCTTCAAGTTCAGCGAGGACGTCGTGAGTTGCGGCGGCCACATGATCGAGGTCACGGACCTTGCGCTCGTGCGCGAGAGCTTCGCCCTCACCTTCGGCAGTTGTTCCTTCGAGGAACCCGTCGAGGACCTTCGGAAGATGGGCGTGCTGTGAAGGCGCGTCCGGCATTGATTCGCACGGAGATGCACCCATGAGTCTTCTCGCCGGCAAGACCGGTCTGATCGTTGGTATCGCGAACGAACGTTCCTACGCGTGGCATATCGCCAAGAGCCTGACGGCCCACGGCGCGAAGTGCGCGTTTACCCACTTGCCCGGGGAGCGGAACGAGTACCGCTGCAAGCGCGCGGTGGGTGACATCGGGATCACGGATCCGTGGATGACGCCGATGGACGCGAGCAAGGACGAGGACATCGACGCCGCGTTCACGAAGTACGCCGAGTCCTTCGACCGCATGGACTTCCTGATCCACTCGATCGCGTTCGCGGACCGCGAGTACCTCAAGGTCGGCTCGTTCCTGTCCACCACTCGGGCCGCGTACGCGCAGGCCCTGGACATCTCCGCCTACACGCTGCTCGCGATGGCGGCGCGTGCGAGGCCGATCATGGCCAAGACCGGCGGCAGCATCCTGGGCATGTCGTATTACGGCGCGGAGAAGGTGGTGCCGGGGTACAACGTCATGGGCGTCGCCAAGGCCGCGCTCGAGGCCACCGGCCGCTACCTCGCGAGCGAGATGGGCCCCGACAAGATCCGCGTTAACCTGATCTCCGGCGGATACCTCCGCACGCTCGCGAGCTCCGCCGTCGGCGGGGCCGAGGAGATCTCCAAGCTGGTCGACGAGAAGGCCCCGCTACGACGGAACGTCGAGGGCGGCGATGTCGGCGACACCGCCGTGTACCTCGTCTCCGATCTCTCGCGCGGCGTGACGGGCGAAACCCTCTACGTGGACTGCGGCATCAACATCATGGGCGGGTAAAGGCCCCGCTCAGGCAAAGATCGATTTCATCTCGAGTGCCCGCCGCAGGTCGGCGATCTGGCCGCAGTGCATGCCGTTGTGGAAGACCATCCGCGTCAGCAGCGACGCGACGCTGGTCTGCCCGCTCCCCCACGCGACCTGGCGCGTCAGCATCTCCGGCTCCGCACGCTTGGCAGCGCCGGCGAGGCGGTCGCACGCGGCCTCGTAGATCGCGATCGACCGGGCCAGGGTTGGGTACAGCGCGTGCTCGGCCATTGGCTTGGAGTTGAAGGCGACGCTCTCGGTCCCGAACCGCTCGGCGTCCCCACGCGGCCCAACGATGAAGTCCGCATCCGGGATGGGAGCGCCATCCAGTTTTTCCGCGACCCGGTGCATCGTCATCGCGCAATGCCCCAGCGACCACGCGGCGTGGTTGGGAAGCAGGTGACCCTGGGCCACGCGGTTGGCCTCCGTGAAACCAACCAGGTACCGCGTCATCAGCGGCTTGCAGTCCAGAATCGACGCGGAGAGGTGGTCCTGAAGCAGCATCGTCTTTCTCCTGTGCGGACCCGTCATTGTTCGCCGGCCGCGGGCTCGGGGCGCGCTACCGTGTGGCCTTATGCCCAATGTCGATATCTACTCGATCCCGCACTACTACGACATTCTCCACGCGCCCGGAACAGCCTCCGAGGTCGCGGGGTTGCTGCAGATCCAGGACCGCTTCGTCGGTGAGGTCGCCGAGCCCGTGTGGCTCGAACCCGCCTGCGGATCGGGGCGCTACCTGCGTGCCGCGGCGAAGAAGGGTGTCCGCACCGTCGGGTTCGATCTGAGCACACCGATGGTGGAGTACGCGATCGAGCAGGCGAAGCGGGAGGACGTCGCGGACCTGTCGCGGTACTTCGTGGCGGACATGCGGGACTTCACGAAGGGCCGGCGGCTGCCCAAGGCCCACCTGGCGTTCAACACGATCAACACGATCCGTCACGTAAGCTCCGACGCGGCGATGCTCGACCACTTCGCGTGCGTGGCGCAGTCGCTCGCGCCCGGGGGCGTGTACGCGGTCGGGCTGAGCATGTGCTGCTACGGGCACGAGCCGGAGGCCGAGGACGTCTGGAAGGGCTCGCGGGGCGGGACGACGGTGTCTCAGGTCATCACGTACATCCCGGCGTTCGGCCGCAACGGCAACGCGGCACGCGTGGAACGTGTGATCAGCCACCTCACCGTGACGAGCAAGGGCGTGGAAGAGCACATCGATTCCTCGTACGGCCTGCGCTCGTACGACGTGCAGCAGTGGCGCGAGTTGATCGACAAGTCGGAACTGGAGATCGTGGCCACGACCGATGAGAAGGGAAACCCGGCACCGGAGCCGGTGATCGGGTACATCATCTACATCCTGAAGCCCCGCGAAACTACGCGCCGTCCACGATCGAGCGATCGCGCTCGCCGGTAGCGCGGTACTCGGCCCGGGCCTTGATGTACTGCTCCGGGGAGAGCCGCATGTCGGGTTCCTCCCCGCGCTTGTGCTGGGCGTGCAGGTGCTTCAGGAACGGGACGCACCACATGCACCCGGTCCCCGCCGAGAGGCACTCGGAGATCAACGAGGCCACGGGCGGGTTCTCGCGGGCGAGGTATCCCCGGATCTTCCGCAGGGAGACATGAAAGCACAGGCAGACGTCGTCGTCGGGGTCCACGCCAGATGGTACGCTATGAACCACCAAAGGAGCCCCCGATGAAACTCCGCGCTTTCACCGCCGCCGTGCTCGTGCTCTCCGCGATCTCCACCGCTCACGCGGGTGGATCCGATGTCGTCCCGGGGTGCCGTATCAGCGTGTACCAGTCGCCCGCCGGGCTCGACAGTGTTCGCGAGCCCCTGGCCGACCAGGCTCCCAACGCGAGCAAGGTCGTCGAGCGCGTCGATCTCTCGACCAAGGGGGACTTCGCGGGCTTCGATACCGATTTCGTCGCCGTCGCGACCGCGTCGCTCGAGGTGAAGACCGAGGGGCTGCACGAGTTCCGCCTGACTTCTGACGATGGCTCGGTGCTCTTCATCGACAACTACCCCGTAGTGAACCACGATGGGAGGCACGCGGCGACATCGCGGACCGGGAGTGTGACGCTCAAGCAGGGCAGGGTGTCGCTGAAGGTTCTGATGTTCGAGGGCGAGGGGGAGCAGGTGCTGCGTGTCGAGATGAAGGCGCCAGGTGCGAAGGAGTTCAAGGTGCTTGATGGTTCGGTGCTCTCGACGATCGGGATCGCGCCCGCGACGGCCACCGGCGAGAAGCGGTTCGCGCCGCCCGCGGGGGCCAAGCCCTCGGTGCTCGTCTTCAGCAAGACCGCGGGGTTCCGGCACGATTCGATCCCCAACGGCATCGCGATGGTGCAGGAGCTTGGCGCGATCAACGGCTTCTCGGTGACCGCAACCGAGGACTCGGCGCTGTTCACCGACGCGTCGCTGGATGTGTACGCGTGCGTTGTCTTCCTCAGCACGACGGGCGACATTCTGAACGACGAGCAGCAGGGCGCCTTCGAGCGATACATGGCGAAGGGACGCGGGTTTGTCGGGATCCACTCCGCGAGCGACACCGAGTACGACTGGCCCTACTACGCCGAGCTCGTGGGCGCGTACTTCAAGTCACACCCCGCGATCCAGGATGCGGAGATCAACGTCGTCGAGCCCCGCCACGTCACGACGCAGCACTTGCCCTCGATCTGGAGGCGCAAGGACGAGTGGTATTGCTTCCGCGAGGCTCCGCGTCCCGCGGTGAACCGCGTGCTGATGCTCAACGAGGCCTCGTACACGGGCGGCACGATGAAGGGCGACCATCCCGTCGCATGGTGGCAGGAATACGGCGGTGGCCGGGCGTTCTACACCGCGCTCGGGCACACCAAGGAGAGCTTCACGGAGCCGGAGTTCGTGGAGCATGTCCGGCGGGCGATCATCTGGGCCGGCAAGATCCCGACCGTGGGGGAGTGATCAGCTCGCCGGAGGGTCGCGGGTCACCGGTGCGCCCCGGGGCGGGTTCGTTGGTTCCCTCTCGCGGTTCGGATCGATCTCCCGCAGGTAGGTCCACGAGTAGAGCCCGGTGGCGTGCCCGTCGTTGAACACGATCTTGATCGCGTAGTTCCCAACGAGTTCGGCGGACTCTGCCGCCAGGGCCGATGCCCTCGACGGCCCCGAGGGCAGCACCGTCAGCGGGTTCTTCTTCATCTCCTCGCGGAGGTTGCGCATGTCCGCGCTCGGGGACATCTTGCGGAGGTAGGCGATCGAGTAATACGAGGAAGTCCCGTCGGCCCACTCGATGGTGAGGCCCCGGTCTTTCTTGAGGTCAAGGTGCTTGGGAGTGTCCACGGAGAAGGCTATGCTGGCCACATGAACACCAACTTCGCCGATGTTCTGACCGATGCAATCCTGCGGGTGGGCAACCCGGCCTGTGTGGGGCTCGACCCGGTTCTTGAGAACCTCCCGCCCGAGCTGCGGGCGACACACCACGAGCCGCTCGCCGCGGTGCGGGAGTTCTCCCACGGGGTGGTCCGGGCGGTGGCGGGGGTGGTGCCGGCGCTCAAGCCGCAGTCCGCGTGCTTTGAGCGGTTCGGAGCCCCCGGCCTCGCGCTCCTCGAAGAGATCGTCGCGGAGGCCGTCCGACTCGGGTTGGTTGTCGTGTGGGATGCCAAGCGGGGGGATATCGGTACGACCAGTGCGCACTACGCCGCCGCCGCGGCCCGACTGGGGGCCCACAGCATCACAGTGAACGGCTACCTGGGGCGGAGCGGGATCGCACCCTTCCTCGAGAAGAACCTGGGCGTCTTCGTGCTGGTGCGGACGAGCAACCCGGACAGCGATGAGTTGCAGGCCCTGAAACTGGCCGACGGCCGGACCGTCGCGCAGGCGATGGCGGACCAGGTCGCCTCGATCGGGGCGGCGACGGTGGGGGCGTGCGGCCTGAGTTCGGTGGGGGCGGTGGTGGGGGCCACGAAGTCGGCCGAGGCGAGGGAACTGCGGGCGCGGATGCCCGACCAGTACTTCCTGATCCCGGGGTACGGCGCGCAGGGTGGAACGGCGGAGGACATTCGGGGGATGCTGCGGCCCGACCGTCGCGGGGTGCTGGTTACGGCGTCGCGGTCGGTGATCTACGCGAAGGGCGCGGGGACGTGGCAGGAGCGGGTGAAGGGCGCGGCGGAGCAGTTGGGCGCGGAGCTTCGCGGCGTCGTGGGGTAGTGCAAAAAGAAGAACCGCCGCGGGAAGGCCGCGGCGGTGAGGGAAGTTTTGGAAAGCCCGTTAGGGCTTGGTTTCTTAGTTCCGACGACGGCGAGCCGTCGCGATCATGCCCAGACCCGCGAGCGCGAGGGCGCCGGGGGCGGGGATAGCGGAGGCAGAGAAGCTGCCTTCCGCGGACCACGGCACCGTGCTGATGCCGTTGGGGGTCACGGGGACCCGGTTGCCGTTGGCGAGCTGCACGTTCGAGAGAGAGAACGCGAAGTCACGCTGCTGGCTGACGTCGATGTCGGCGAGGACGCCGCCCGTCGAGAAGCTGAGGCTCGGATCGGCCTCATCGTTGGCCTGGATCTGGCCGGAGCGACCGAGCTGATTCGCGGAGTTCGACCAGGAGGAGAACAACGCGTTGTTGAACGTCGCCTGGAAGATCACGCCATCGGTGGCGGCGTCGATGACGCTGAAAGCACCGTTGATCGTGAAGTTGTGGATGAACTGACCGCCGAACGCCACCACCTGATAGCTGGTGATGTTCGCGGCGAACTCGAACTCGGACGCGACGGACTGGGCCGCGCCGGGCCCGTCGTTGTCGCGGTCCGCCAGGAAATCGATCGTGATCGCACCGTTCGCGTCGAGCGCGCGGCCGTCACTGATCGCGTTCACGGCGAGAGCCGAGAACGTGGGACCGTCCTGGTTACGGTCTGAAGCAAAGCTGAACAATGCGGCATGCGAAGTACCCGCCGCCATGGCGAGCGCGCCGCACCCCAAGATGAAACAACGCATCTGGAGTTTTCTCCTTCCCTCTATGCACCGCTCGTCCAACACGGTGCAGCGACACAGTGATACAAGCTCGCACAGACGGTGAACGAAATGCGCCGTCCGCGCAACGCGAGCCTTCCGACCCTAATGTGCCCCATGGGAGGAGATGTGCCAGCAATCCGCGCGGAAAATCTGGAGATTTTGGTGGTCGTCCGCTGGCTCGTATCTCGGCCCCTCTCCGCCAACAAAAAACCCCCGTCCTGAGACGGGGGTTCGAAAGTCGGGGCCGGGGCCGGGTCTACATCGGCTTCTTATTGATGGTCACGTCGTAGATGTGCAGGAGCTTCTCCTTGTCGAAGACCATCTCCTGACGCGAGCGGCCGACGATGTCGTACTCGGTGGTCAGCTCGATCGCGTCCACCGGGCAGGCCTCCTCGCACATCCCGCAGTAGATGCAGCGGAGCTCGTCGATCTCGAACTTCACCGGGTACTTCTCGCGGTCTTCCCAGGGGCTTTCGCCCGCCTGGATGTGGATGCACCGGGCCGGGCAGATCGTCGGGCACATCATGCAGGCCACGCACTTCACGCGGCCCTGCTCGTCCCTGTTCAGGCGGTGGACCCCCCTGAAGTTGCTCTTGTTCATCCCGCCCTCTTCGATGGGCAGGTCCTCCCTGCGCACCTCCGGGTACTGCATCGCCCGGCTCGTGCGGCCCTGCCCAAAAGACGTGAAAAAGTGCCTTAGGGTGGTCCCAAAGCCCTTCACGATCTCGGGCAGATACACAGCCTCCGACCGTGTCATCGGCCGGGTTTCGATCCTCAAGACGTCCTGTTCGGGGATTGCCATACGGTTCGTAGTGTACGCCCCCCGTTCCCCGCGGGCCGATACACTACTCATATGGCACCGGGGAATCGCCGCACAACTCCGCTCTTTGATCTGCTGAGCGATCGGCACAACTCGCTCCGCACCCAGCCTCAGGCAACCCCCAAGCCCACCATCCGCGTTCAGCTCGAACCCGCCGGCCCGGAAGTCCGCGAAGTTGCCCTGCCCGGCGCGATTCCCCCTTCGGAAACCCTGGAGCCGCAACCCACCCCCGCCGCCGACTGGGCCACCGGCCCCGACTTCCGTCTGTCGCGGGTTGCGCTGGGGATCGGGATCGCCCTGATCGGTGTGCTGGTCTTTGGCGCGTATAGCCTGGGGTATTCGCTTGGTCGCCGGGAAGGCGACCGGGAGTCGGCCGAGCTCTCGCGTCGGCTGGATGCCGTCCGCGACCCGTTGAACGATCCGGCTCCGCCCCAGGAGTCTGACCAGGCGGCGAATCCGCAGAAGCCGGCACAGCCCGAACAGAATCCTGCCCCGAAGGGTAACGCGGAATCGCTGACGCCCAAGGGGCTGCTGAGCGGGGACCCGAGGGAGAAGGGGCTGAACTACTTGGTTCTCGGAACCTTTGATCGGGAGATGGCCCAGAGCGCGGTGGAGTATCTGGCGGCGAACTCGGTTCAAGCGTTTGCGGTAGGGGTTGAATCCCGCCCGGGTGCGGCCAACAATCCCAACCCGGGTCGCGTGTACACCGTGTACGCGTTGCCGGGGATCACCTCCGAAGAGTACCGCAAGGGCGTCACGAAGAAGACGAACCTCGAGGCGGCGGTGGCGAGAGTCGGGGCGCAGTGGCAGAAAGAACGCCGCGGTGCCTCCAACTTCTCGAAGACGATGTGGGCGAAGTACGACTGATGGCCGCGAGTCGCGGCTTTGAAGGGAAGCAGCCATGAGCCTTGACCGTTCGCTGAAGATTTCCGCCTCGCTCTCGGGCAAGCGCTCCGTCCTCACCCGCGCCGAGCGGATCGAGAAGATGGTGGCCGAGAAGAAGTTCGACGCCAAGAAGGACAAGGCGCTTGGCATTCCCAAGACGCTTGTCTCGACGAAGTAATCCTGGCCGAGCGGGCGAACTTCTCGTTCGAATCTGAATACCACCCTCACCCCCTCCAATAATCGGAGGGGGTGTCTCTTTTCCGGGGCACCCGTGGAGTGGGGAGCAAGGGCCGCATGAACATCGCCTCACTGGTCAGCCACCGCGCCTCGATCATCAACGGCTCAGGGATCCGCAAGGTCTTCGATCTGGGCGCGAAGCTGAAGGACCCGGTCAACCTCTCGATCGGGCAGCCGGACTTCCCCGTGCCCGCGTCGATCAAGGCGGCGGCGGTGGCGGCGATCATGAACGAGCAGAACGGCTACACGCCGACGCGAGGGATCCCGCAGTTGCTCGAGCCTCTCGCGGCACACCTGAAGCGGGACCTCGACTGGGACGTCACCTCGGATTCATCTCCCGCGAATGTGATGGTGACCTCCGGCACATCGGGCGGGCTGATCCTCGCGTGCATGTCGATCCTCAACCCGGGTGACGAGATCATCATCCCCGATCCGTGGTTTGTGCTCTACCCGCACATGGCCGAGATCTGCGGCGCCAAGGCGGTTCCCTGCGATACCTATCCGGACTTCAAGATGACCGCGGCCCGGGTGAAGTCGCTCATCACTCCACGGACGAAGGCGGTGCTGCTGTGTTCGCCGAGCAACCCGGCGGGTGTGGTGACACCCCGGCAGGCGTGCAAGGAGTTGCTGGAGCTCTGCCGCGAGAAGGGGATCATCCTGATTTCGGACGAGATCTACGAGGAGTTCGCGTTCAGCGAGACGCGGGATGACCGGGCGATCAACGATGCGTCGCTGACGCGGTGTCCGAGCCCGGCGCGGTTTGCGGGTTCGCACGAGAACTGCCTGGTGATCCGCGGGTTCGGCAAGAGCTACGGCGTGACGGGGTGGCGTCTGGGGTACGCGGCGGGTCCTCGCGCGTTGATCGCGGAGATGATCAAGCTGCAGCAGTACATGTACGTGTGTGCGCCGACGCCGTTGCAGTACGGCGCGGCGGCGGCGCTCAGCGAGGACCTCTCGCCGATGGTGGCGGACTATCAGAAGCGCCGCGACCTGGTGGTGCAGCGTTTGGGTCAGCACACCGAGGTGCCCTTCCCAGGCGGCGCGTTCTATGCGTTTGTGCAGGTTCCGGAGCGGCTTGGGATCACGGCGACGCAGTTCCTTGAACGTGCGTTGGCGAGGAACGTGCTGGTTGTGCCGGGCAAGACCTTCTCGTCGCGAGACACGCACTTCCGGATCAGCTACGCGACGCCGATGAAGAAGCTCGAAGAGGGCCTGACGGTGCTCTCCGAACTGCTCCGGGGCTGAGCGGCGGGGCTCAGAACATCGTCATCTGATTGCTCTCGATGTGGTAGTCGCTCTGCGGGTGCTCGGGGTCCAGGCGGTAGTCGCCGGAGAAGCACGCGGTGCAGTAGTCCGGCGCGGGGTGGTTCATGCAGCTCAAAAGCCCTTCCAGCGAGAGGTAGTGAAGGGAGTCGACGCCGAGGAACGTGCGGATGTCCTCGACCGAGCGGCCGGTGGCGACAAGCTGGCTGCGCTCGGCGAAGTCGACACCGAAGAAGCACGGGTGGCGAATGGGCGGGCAGGAGATGCGGAGGTGAATCTCCTTGGCGCCGGCGAGGCGGAGCTGGTCCATTTTGGCTTTGGTCGTGGTGCCGCGAACGATCGAGTCGTCGACGACGACGATGCGTTTGCCCCGGACGAGTTCGGAGATGATGTTGAGCTTGAGGCGGACCGCGGACTGTCGCTGGTCCTGGGTGGGCTTGATGAACGTGCGGCCGACGTAGCGGTTGGGGACGATGGCTTCGCGGTACTGGATGCCGCTGTGACGGGAGTAGCCCAGCGCGGCGGAACGGCCGGAGTCGGGCATGGGGACGATGTAGTCCGCGGCGACGGGCGCTTCGGTGGCGAGGCGTTCACCGAGGAGTTCGCGGGTGCGTTGGACGTTCTGTCCGAAGACGACGCTGGCGGGGTTGGCGAAGTACACGTGCTCGAAGACGCACTGGGCGAGTCGTTCGGCGGGTTCGGCGAACCTGCGGCTCTTGAGGCCCGCGTCGCTGATGGTGACGATCTCGCCGGGCTCGACATCGCGGACGAACTCGGCGCCGATGACATCGAGGGCAACGGTCTCGCTCGCGGCGACGTACGCGCCGTCGGGGAGGCGGCCGATGCTCAGCGGGCGCCAACCCCAGGGGTCGCGCGCGGCCTCGATGCGATCGGGGAAGAGGAAGAGAAGGCTGAACGCACCCTGGAGGTGGCGGAGGCTTTCGGCGAGCGGGTCGATGGATCGCTGTTGAGGCGGAGAGGCGAGGAGGTGGATGATGACCTCGGTGTCGCTGGTGGTGTGGAAGAGGTGGCCGGCCTGCTCGAAGCGATCACGCAGGACGTCCGCGTTGATCAGGTTGCCGTTGTGGGCGAGGGCGACCTGGCCGCCGACGTAGTTCTCGAGCAGAGGCTGGGCGTTGCAACTGAGCGAGCCACCGGCGGTGGAGTAGCGGTTGTGACCGATGGCGGCCTTGCCGCCGAGGCGGTCGAGCTTCTCGACGTCGGCGGTCTCGAAGATCTCGGCGACGAGACCCATGCCCGTCATCCCGTTGAGGCGCTGGCCGTCGCTGACGGCGATGCCGGCGGATTCCTGGCCTCGGTGCTGCTGGGCGTAGAGGCCGAGGTAGCTGAGACGGGCGGCGTTCTTCGCGCCCCACACGCCGAAGACACCGCACTTTTCCTTTGCTTCGTAGGCTTTCTGAAGCGTGGAGCCCTCGGGTGCGGGGAATGAGCCGAGCACGGGCAACGGGATACGAGTCGCCATGGGGAGAGTTTCCGGCTTGGTGCGGGGGTCGAGGGAGCACGGGAGCGTAGCGTCTTCGGAGGAGGCGTGGAAAAGCAACCGGGGCGTTCCTTGAAGGAACGCCCCGGGAGGGTCAGGAACACTGCGAGTGGATGGTTCTCAGCCGAGGCGGACGGTGCAGGTGAGGACCGGGGTGCCGACCTGGCCGTTCACGACGGGCACGATGGCGAGTTTGGTTCCAGACGCGACACCGTTGAGGTTGAGTTCGAAGCGTTGGAGGCTTCCGTTGGCCTCGATCTTCTCGGCGAGGGTGGTGGTCGTGACGCCGTCTTCGCTGATGGCGATGACGCGGAAGCTCGTGCCCTCCGGGGCGCGGAGGCCATCGGTGACGACGAACGCGAAGCCTTCCCAGTTTGGGTTGGTCCAGACGGAACCGGAGCAGCCCGCGATGGAGCTGGTCATTTGCGAGAGCTGGGACGAGGGATCGAGCAGCACGTCGCGGAGCGTGTCGCCGTTGCGGAACACGGAGACGCCGCGCTCCATCCAGGCGGTCTGGCGGGACTGCTGGGTGATGTTGGTGTAGTCGCGGAGGAGGACGGCGAATGCGCCGCCGAGAACGAGCGCGACGCAGAACATCGCGACGGCGGCACCTTGCCAGAAGGCAGGGACCTTGCGGCGGCGGATGGACTCGACTTCACCGCTGATGGGGGCATCGTCCCCCAGTTCGGCGGGGGTAAGGCCAACGAGCGCCTCGGAGGCGGACTCGAGGTCGATCTCGGAGCGGATGGCCGCGAGCACGCGTTCACGGAGGTCTTCCCCGGGCTCGGTGCGGGGGAGGCAGGACTCCATGCGGGCCCAGCGGCTTTGTTCATCGCGGATCTGAGCGCGCACGGAGGCGGGCGCGGAGCGGAACGCCCTTTCGAAGGCGGCCCGCTCATCATCGTCCAGCAATCCCAGCGCGTCCAGGTGCGCGTTCTCGAGCAACTCACGAACCGTCATACGGCAAACTCCTCGCCACTTCGTTCTCGCAACCTCACAAGCGCCCGGCTGAGTGCTGACTTGATGGTCCCCAGTGGGTTTCCCGTCTCGTCTGCGATCTGCCGGAGCGTTTGTCCTCCAAGATACGCTCTCGTCACGACAATCTGCTGCAGCGAAGGGAGCGTCGCAATCCGCTGCATCAACACATTCAACCGCTCGTCCCGATCCATCCGGCCGTTGCCTTGAGCCGCCGCGGGGACCGCGGGGGCCTGGGGCTGGTCCAGAGACGATGGCCGCGGCCGGACCTTGTTACGCCGCAGCTTGTCAACCAGATACCGCCTCGAGATCAACATCACCCAAGTCACCAGAGCCGAGCGGTCGGGGTCGTATTTCCCGGCGGTCCGCCAGAGTCGGATGAAGATCTCCTGTACCGCGTCTTCTGATTCGGCCCGACTCGGCAGACACTGGAAGGCCATACGAAAGACCAGGGAGCCGAACCGGTCGTAGAGCTCCGCGATCGCGGCCTCGTCGTTGGTGGCGACGCGGCGCATCAGGGATGAGTCCGCCAGAGCGCGGCTCTCAGATTGATCTTTCCTGCCACTCATGGGTGTCCGGTCGAATGGCCGGTCCTCGAAAGACGCTGTATTGGCTGAACGGAACTCCAATCCACCCCCGGAACACCGGTCGATACGCGGCGAGGCCGGGGTCGGATGCCTGAGACAGCGCAAAATACCCTCCCGACGCGGGTTCCGCAAGCCAAAGGAGGGGGGTTGTGAAACCAAACCTGCAAAAAACCGAACAAAATCCTGTCGGGCTTGGGAATAGCTTGTCGGTGAACCGACAGAATCTATTGCGAATCTTCAACCGATCTAGTAGGATGGTCCCGGTGGAGCGGCCATGCCCGCCGCGAAAGGGGTGCTGGGGTGTCGAAGACAGGATCAACTCGAGTGGGGGTGGGTTCGCGATGCGCGCGGGCGTTCACTCTCGTCGACGTCATGGTCTCGATGACCGTGATCGCGGTCCTCATCTCGATTCTGCTCCCCAGTTTGAACGGTGCACGTGAGACGGCGCGTCGGGTGGTGTGCCAGTCGAACGTCCGGCAGATTGGTCTGGGCGTGGTGATGTACGCGGACGACCACAAGGGCCGGCTCCCGGCCAGTCAGTTCCTCAGCGACAGCAGGTACGGCGGGCGCGAGGTCGCTGCGCCGCAGAACATGCTCACGCTTCGGGTTGCGGAGTCCGAGCAGTGGAACAACTCGGGGTCATCGGGCTGGGATGGGATGGGCCTGTTGTACCACCGGGAGTATCTCGCTGCCCCGAGGATCTTCTACTGCCCTTCGCACCGCGGGAACTACACCTATTCCCAGATGGTGCAGGTGTGGGGCGAGCCTGGCGTTGAGATCGTTGGCAACTACCACTTCCGAGGAGCGGGGCCGTCGCGGGCTGCCATGCCCGGATCTCCGGCTACTCTGACCTCGGACCTGTACCGCATCGATCCGGGTCAATCTTCGCTGATTGCCGACGGCATGCGTGAGGTTTCCGATTACAACCACCGGAACGGCGTGAACTTCTTCCGCGCGGACCTGACGGTCCACTGGTTCGCGGATCATGCGCGGGCGATCGGTCGCCTTCTGCCGGTCGACAAGGATGCGGCCAACCCGATGGACATGGCGAACGCGGTGAACGCCGCGTGGAGCCTGTTCGACGCGGGCGTCGCGAACCCCCAGGGCCTGTAGGCCGTACGCGGTCGGCCTCCTCACGGAACCACACTCCCGTTCGCGCTTCCTACACTGGCGGGAAGTTCCTTTCACGTGGAGACCTGCCTCATGCGCACACTGACCGCTCTCGCCCTGACCGCACTGGCCGCCCAAACCGCCTTGGCACAGTTAACCCCGGATCGAACCTACTACGGGGTCGATCGGGCGATCCCGATGCAGGTTGTGGTCCCCTCCGGAGTGAGCGGCGACGCGAAAGTGAACATCTACGCGTGGGGCTCGAACGAGCCAGCGATGACCGCGCCTGTGGTTGCCGGGGGCGTGAACCTCGCGGCGCTTTTCGCGGATCTTTGGGGGAAGAAGTCGACGGTTGTGCACTATGCGCAGCTGGTCGTGGGCGACAAGAAGGTTGGGGCCCCCGTGGTGCTCCAGCCGCTGACGGACGCGATGCCCGCGCAGATGGACCGCAACACCGGCCGTCCGGCCTTTGCTCCCAAGCGTGGGATGGTTTCGGGGATTCGGGCGTACGTGGAGAAGTACGCGGTGCTCGAAACCACGTTCGGTGCCATCACCATCCGCTACCGCCCGGACCAGGCGCCGAACACGTGCTGGAACTCGATGCAGCTCATCTCGGGCGGGCTCTACGAGGACGTGGCGTTCCATCGCATCCTCGGCCCGCAGCAGGGCAAGCCCGGGTTCATGGCCCAGTGCGGTGACCCGACCGGCACCGGCGGCGGTGGGCCGGGGTACTGCGTGGACCTCGAGGACAGCAAGCTGCCGCACGATTTCGGTGTGCTGTCGATGGCGCGGTCCGGCGACCCCAACAGCAACGGTTCGCAGTTCTTCCTGTGCTTCAGCCGTGAAGGCACGTCGTTCCTGGATGGTCTGTACTGCGCGTTTGCGCAGACTATCGACGGGGCAGAGGTGCTCCAGAAGCTGCAGGAAGTCGAGACCGTGATCATGCCGGGGAGCAACCCACCTGAGAAGAGCAAGCCGGTGAACCCGCCGAAGCTGATCAGCGCGAAGCTCGTGGATGCTGCGCCGTACGGCGAAGGCCGCGCACCGGTGGTCGCTCCGGGCACGACGGTCGCGCCCCGCTAAGCCAGGGGAAAAAAGACAGGGCCGGGACCGATCGTGGCGAGTCGCCCGTTTCGGTCCCGGCCCTTTTGGTTTCAGCGCGACGGTGTCGCGGCGTCGAGCAATCGTGCGCGTTGATCGTCGCCGAGACGGTCCCAGCGTTCGATGCACTCGGCGCAGCAGAACCCGACGCGACGGCCCTTCCACTCCACGAACGTCTGCCCGTCCGCATCGAGATCGGGCATGATGGGGCAGCGGGCATTGGTCGCGGCCACCGACGCCGGAGCGCCCGGGCCGGCCTCTCGCGATGCGCAGGCACAGAGCGAGAGCAGAATCGCCAACGTGGACGCGAGGACCCGCACGAGAACCTCCGATCGCGGGGTGCCGCTTACTTCTTCGCGGCGGCCTGAGCCTTCGCGAGGGCGGAGGTCTTCTGCGCGGGGGTCATGGCCTCCCACTTGCCGATGCACCCGGCGCAGCAGAAGCCGATCTTCTGGCCGTTGAACTCGGAGCACTTGGTGGCCGGGTCGACGGGGTGGGTGGGAACGACCACGCACATGGTGTTGACGCTCTCGATCTTGCCTGGCTTTACGGCCTGGCACTGAGCTTCATACTCCATCGCAGAGGCGGACGCCGTCTTGTTCTCGGAGGCGCAGGCGGACAGGATGAGGGCGGAGGCAAGACCGAATACGAGGGCGAACTGGCGCATGGCGAACTCCTCGAAAGGGGGTGATCCCGTTGACCTGACATGGTAGGGCTTACGCCTCGGGGGTGATGGTCTGGGCCCGCACGAGGTCGGCGTACCGGCCGCCACGCGCCATGAGCTCATCGTGCCCGCCGATCTCGGTGATCGAGCCCCTTTCGAGGACGACGATGCGGTCGGCCCTGCGGACCGTCGAGAGGCGGTGGGCGATGACGAAGCAGGTGCGGCCTTCCATGAGGCCTTCGAGGCTCTTTTGGATCAGCCGCTCGCTCTCGGTGTCGAGGCTGCTGGTGGCCTCATCGAGGATGAGGATGACCGGGTCGGCGAGTATGGCCCTTGCGATGGCGATGCGTTGCTTCTGCCCGCCCGAGAGCCGGACGCCCCGCTCGCCTACCACGGTTTCGTACCCGCGTTCGAGCCGCTCGATGAACTCGGCCGCGTTTGCGGCGCGGGCCGCGTCCACGACCTGCTCGCGTGTGGCGTTGCGTCGGGCGTAGGCGATGTTCTCTTCGACGGTGCCGTCGAAGAGGAACACATCCTGCTCGACGATGCCCAGGAGCGAGCGGTAGGAGCGTGGTTCGATGTCCTTGAGGTCGATGCCGTCGAGCAGCACGAGTCCGGACGTCGGGTCGTAGAAGCGAGCGATGAGGTTGCAGAGTGTGGTCTTGCCGCTGCCGCTGGGCCCGATGAACGCGATGGTCTCTCCTGCGCGCACGCGGAGCGAGACCCCGCGGATGACGGGCTCGGGGTCGGCGACGGGCGCCTGCTCCCGCTGGCCGGGCTTCTGCGGCGCCTTGGGGTACGCGAAGCTCACGTCGCGGAGTTCGATCTCGCCGTGCACGGTCTCGCGGCCCACGGTGTGGGTCGGGGTCTGCCCCGCGAACTCCTTCGGTTCTGCGAGCAGATCGAGGACACGGTCGAGCGCGGCGAGGTTGTTCTGGAGTTGCGAGGCCGTGGAGGTGAGGGTCTCGAGTGGCCCGAGGAGCATGAGGAGGTAGGTGGAGAACATCATCAGCTCGCCGATCGTGAGCGAGCGGTTCAGGACCTGGGTGCCGCCGTAAATGAGGACGCCGGCCGATGCCGCGGGGATCATGACTGCCCAGCCGACTTCGAGCACGCGGCTCCACCACCAGGTGAGGATCTCGATGCGGGTCATGTAGTGCTGGGAGGCGGTGAACCGAGCGGCTTCGGCGCGTTCGCGGCTGAATCCGCGGACGACGCGCATGCCGCCGAAGGCCTCGGCGGTGGTGGCGTCGATGTCCTGGCGAACGTACTTGGCGTCGCGGTAGAGCGGCCGGATGCGGCCGATCCAGGTGCGGTTGGAGATCCACATGACGGGGACGAGCATGAGTCCGCCGACGAGCATGCGCCAGTCGACCCAGGCGAGCACGCCGAGTGTTCCCAGGAGTTGAACGATGGCCCGCCAGGGGTTGTAGACCATTCCGAAGAGCAGCTCAGCCGCGAGGCCGCCGTCTTCGCGGAGCAGGCTCGCCATCCCGCCGCTCTTGTACTGCTGGATCCGCGGGAGCGGAAGCTGCATGGCGTGGGTGTAGCACATGTCGCGCAGCCGGACCTGGAGTCGCTTGGTGACGCGGGTCATCTGCCAGCGGCCGAGGGTGCCGAGGGTGACGCCGATGCAGGCGAGCGCGATGACGGCTCCGCCGATGATCCAGAGGAGGCGGTCGGGTTGGTCAACGGGGAGCGAGGAGCGGAGCGGCTCGGGGATCCCCGCGGGTCCGGGGTGATCGGTGAGGACGTAGTCGATGGCAAACTTGGTCGACGCGGGGATCGAGAGCGCGGTGCAGGTGACGAGGGTGAGGGTGGCGAGGGCGAACGCGATGGCGGCGCGATGGCCCTTCGTGAGGGCGATGAACTCGGAGAACAGGGCGAAGAAGCTGCGGGATCGCTTGGCGCGGTCGGGGCGCGTGCCCTTCTCGTCGGTCTCGCGGCGGGCGTAGTCCTTGTCGGCCTTGCGTCGGTCGAGGTATTCGCGGTATCTGCGGCTGGAGGTTTCTCGCACTCGTTCTCTCGCGTGGCGTGCGGCGGTTGGCCTTGGCTGTGCGTGTGAGCGTATCCGGTCATGGCCGGGGTCGCTCAGCGGCCCGAAGGTTGCCGGATACGCCGGGATCTCATCAGCAGCCCGCGTCCCACCGCTCGAAGAAGAGAATCACGTCGTCGCCGTCGGTTGCGTCGTCCCCGGTCACGTCGGCGTCGGACTGACCGGTATCCCACGCGAAGAAGAAGGCGATGACGTCGTCACCGTCGACCGCGCCGTCGCTGTTGAAGTCCGAGAGGCATGGGCAGGTCGAGGGCGTCGTCGTCACGCAGTGCGCGCCCGGCTCAACGCACATGGTGAAGCCGTTGCTGAAACGGACCGAGAGTGGTGTGGTTGAGGGATTCCACGCGGCGTAGGTTCGCACACCGTTCTTGATGAAGACCGCGTAGTGGGGATGGTCGGCCGTGATCGTGGGATCGACGAGGCCTACGCGGGCCATGGTCTTGATCCAGTGGACCATCTGAGCCTTGGTTTCGGGGGCTTCGGGCTCGAAGTTCGGGTTCGCGTTCAGCCAGGCTTCCGCGGCGGCGGGGTCGAAGAGGGCCTGCGCGCAGCGGTGCACGGCCTGCCACAGCGTGGGAGGGCCGCCGATGCGCTGGACCATCAGGTTCCAGCCTTTCTGCACCATATCGGCACGCGCGCCGAGGTGGAGGTTCGAAGAGGTAATGGGAAGGAGGCTGATGCCGTGGATGTGCTCCGGGGCGGCCGAGAAGAAGGTGCCGTAGGCGGCGCCGCTATCCCACACGATACCGGCAATCTTGCGCGGCGCCGCGGCGGGGAAGACCTCGTTGTCGGCGTCGAACCAGTACTCGCGGATCGCGGCGGATTCGCTGGCGAAGAGGAAAAGACCCAGATCGCGGAGCCGGTTGTTGCGGGTCGCTGCGCCCCAGAGGGCGACGCCGCTGGCGAAGTTGATGGCTTCGGAACTGGATTCCTGGTTGTTGCCCGCGCCGAACCCGGCGTGGCCAGAGGCGTAGGAGAAGCCGCCGTACGGGTCGATCGAGCGGAGGAAGGGAAAGCGCAGGTCGGCGCGGTCGTCATTCGCGGCGTCCTTGATGAGCAACTCGACCATGCCGCCGAACTGGTTCTGCGAAGCCCATGTCGGGTCGAGGCGTGCGAGGGTTGCCGCGGCGTGGATGAAGTATCCGTAGTGGAAGTGGTGGTCGTTGAGTTCACCGATGGAGCCGAACGAGCCTGGGTAACCGAGGAGGGTGGACCATGGGGCGTGGTAGGCGAAGAAGCGGTCTTGTGGCGCGCCCGCTCGGTCGAGCCGGAACCAGTCGAGTCGGAAGATCTCGCCGGGGTAGGGCGTGTCGCAGGTGATGTAGACGTCGTGCAGGCCGGTGAGCGAGGACGCGGCGGGTGTGAGTCCGAGGGCGACTTCGTTCCACGCGCCGCCGTTGCTCCCGATGCCGCCTTCGGCGATCACGGGGCCGTTGGGGGCGTCAACACGCATCTGGAAGAGGCCGCTGCCACCGGAAACGGAGGAGTACATGAGCAGGAGGCGGTTGGCGGGGGACGCTGTGGTGAAGTCGAGGGCGTTGAAGCGAAGGAAGTCGCCGCCGCCGATCTCAAACACGCCCGAGCCGGTGGGAGTTGCGGCGACGGTGACTCCCTGGGACTGATCGAAGGACTCTGCTTCCACCTGCGTGAAGACGCTCCGCGTGGAAGAGGCGGCGCCGACCCGGAACCACTCGGAGAGTTCGTCGCGAAGGAACGTGACGAATCGTTGCCGGGCGGGCTCGTGTCCGGCCTGGGCGGCGAGATCGGCGAGGAGTTCGACCTTCGCGTACGTTCGGCCCGCGCCGTAGGTGTCGGATCCGCCGCCGAGGTTCGGGAGGGTGTACTGGGCGTTGACGAGGGCGTGAAGCTCGGCGTCGGTGAGCGCGCCGGTCTCGGGGAGCACGGGTATGAGGCCGTGCATCGGGAGCGACGCGGTGAACGTTGACGCGTCCGCGAGTTTCATGAAGCCGCGCGAGGTCGGGTATCCCGAAGGCCCGCAAGGCGTGGAGGTGTTCCGCCACTGGTGTCGGTAGAGCGCGATCAGCGGAGTGGTCTGCGTGCCTTCGCGGGGCGTGGTGAGGAACGAGAATGTCGCGTCGACGCGTGAGGTCGCTTGCTGGTACTGCCAGGAGACGCGCGTGTCGGTCACGAAGGCGAACGCGCGGGACTCGAAGAGGTCGAGCGTGGCCGCGGTCGCGTCGGGAAGGGCGGCGACGGAGAAGTACCCGCGGCCGGCGAGCGAACTGCGGGCCTGGGTCGGCGTGAGGGTCCACGTTGAGCCGCTGGGACCGAAGATGCCATACGGAACGCCGCCGATGGTGACGCCGATGGTGCGGCCTCGGTTGGCCCAGACCGTGACGGCTCCGGGGACGGTGTTGAAGGTGACGAGGGCGTCGGCACCGGTGGCCTCGGCGTACACGAAGGGCATGCCGCGGCCGAACGTGGTCGTGAGGCGAGCACCGCCGCTGGACCAGGAGGTGGTGACGTTCCAATCGCCGGCGCGTTCGACTCGGAGTGCTGCGTTGGACAGACCTGCGAGGCCGATGCGCAGACCTCGGCGGGGGTCACTGAGTTCGAAGAAGTAGTCGGTCGGGGTGAAGATCGGTTGTTGGACTGATGCGATCCAGAGCCCTGCGCCTTCTGCGCGAACGCTGAGCGGGTGCGGGTGCATGGGTTGGCCGTAGGAGCTGTTGGGGTAGCGGTGCCAGACTAGGGAAGACCACCAGGTGTTGGTGGGGACGGGGCCGGAGAACTGCTGGCCGACGACCGGGGAGATTGGTGCGCCGGTGGAGTTGGAGGGGAGTTCGAGGCCCGGCGGGACGGTTGAGTAGTAGGACGCCCGGCCGCTCTGAACGAGCGGTTGAGCGAGGCACTGCTCGAAGAGCGAACCGACGGCGATGATGCAGAGAAGGATCGTTCGAAGACTCATGACGCGGCTCCGGCGGTTCGGGTTCAGCAGGTAGGGTACGGAGGCTCGGGCTGGCCGATTGTCGGCGGGGAATTGGACACCCGCGACGCCGGGCCGTCGGAGTCAGGTGGGGGGTACCGCCGTCGGTGCCGTGGCGGTGCACGGGGCCTTCGGCGAGAACGGAGCCTATCGCCCGGCGTCCCAGAGCGAGAAGAAGACTACAACGTCGTCGCCGTCGACGCCGCCGTCGTTGGTGTAGTCGGTGTCGATCTCGCTGTTGTCCCAGGCGGTGAAGAACGCGATGACGTCGTCGCCGTCGACCCCGTTCGTGCCGTCGAAGTCGCCGGTACGGCAGCCGTGGAGCACGATGTGTACGTCGTCGACGCCGGCCTCGACGATCGATCCGGGCGCGAGGTCGCGGGCGCGGAAGCGCACGCGGGTTGTCGCGGTGGGGGGGGCGGTTTCGCCGAAGGGGACGGAGAGGGTCCACCACGCCGCACGGTTCTCGCTCACGAGGGCGACCTGGGCCCAGGAGGCGCCGTCGTCGCGGGAGATCTCGACGGGCATGGAGTCGAGATTCGGGCTCGCGCCGGCGTTGTTGGAGTACCAGACGCTGCAGCGGAGTTCGGCGCCGGTGACGACGAAGCCACGCGGGCCGCTCGCGTCGATCAGCGGCGAGGTCAGGGTGGTCGTGCCGCCGTCGACGTCGTTCGCGCCTACCGCTCCGCCCGAAGCGCCCGTGATGAAGCACAGGGAACCGATTGGGCTCGCGTCGTCCTCGGGCTGCGCGGCGGTGCCGACGGGGTCGGCCCGCTGCCAGAGGCCGGAGGTGGCGTCATCGCCCGGGGTGGAGAGTGTCCAGCCGCGATCGGACTCGGCGTCGTCGGAGAAGACGGCGGTCGAGGTCAGAGTTCGCGTCGTATAGACGGTGGCGGGTGCGCCCTCGGGGAGGCGGACGATGCTCCCGTCGGCGGCGGTGGCCTCGAAGTACCACTGCGTTTCATCCCCGCAGAGCGCGGCGGGAAGGAGTGTGGAAGCCACGGGAGATCCGCTCATCGGGGCGATGGCGAAGGGGCCGGTGGAACCGAAGCGCCACCGGAGCTTTGCGCCCGCCGGTGCGAGCGTCGAGGTTCCCGGTCGGACGCGGAGGCTGACGGAAACAGGTTCGCTCTCCTCCCGGGTGGAGATCGCGTCGCTGGCGGTGCTGATCAGCAGGGGCTGGCGGATGGCGTCGGAGAGGATCATGATCGCTTCGAAGTTCTCCTCGGCTGTTGGAAGGATCTGGTCCGCGGGCAGTACGAAGCCGGTCTGGCCCCGGTCACGGAGTTCGATGGTGATGCCGAGAATGTTGCGTTCGCCGTAGCTCCAGTCGTGGGCGCCGCCGCTTGCGGGGTAGATCGTCGTGTAGGTTGGGCCGGCGATGTAGGTCATGGAGTACGGTGCGAACAGCGCGGAGACCATGTCGGCGGTGATGGACTCGTAGAGATCGGCGTCGTCGCAGGCGGTCCGCGTGTATCCCCACGGGGTGAGGATCAGCTGCGAGAACGAGTGGAAGTCGATGTGCGTGCGGATGCGGGGGTTGGCGATCACGAAGTCGCGGAAGATCTGGGTTTCGGGCTCGCTGAAGGCGCTCGTGCCCCGGTAGATGTCGGATCCCGGATCGGTGCTCGCCCCTTCGCCCCCCCAGCCGAAGCCGAAGTTGCGGTTGAGGTCGACGCCGACGGTGCCGTTCGCGTTGGGTCTGCGGTTCTTCCGCCAGAGCCGGTTGTTGGTGCTGGCCCAGCTGAACTCGTACCCGTCGACGTTCTGGACCGGGATCACGATGATCTCGACGTCCTCGAGCAACTCAGCGATGCGGGGCTCGGCGGCGTACATCTCGATCATCCGATCGGCGATGTACATCGTGGTCATGGGGCTCACCCACTCGCGGGCGTGGATGCCGCCGGCGTACAGCGCGGCGGGGCGAGACTCACGCGGATTCCCCGGCGTCGCCGGGCCCGTGAACCGGATGCCCTTGACCGGCCGGCCCTCGAGGCTGTTGCCCACCACGAACGTGGAGGCGAGGCCGTCGCTGGTGGCGGCGAGTTCGTCGAGCTTCGCGTTGATCTCGGCGAGGGTCTTGTACGTGGTGAACCAGGAGGCGTCGCGGTCGAGCCGTGCCGCGCGGATCTGGGCCTGCTCCGCGTCGATCAGGGCCTGAACGTTCTCGATCCGCACCTCGCAGGCGAGCCCGAGCTGCTCGAGCGCGGCTTGTTGCTGGGGCGTGACCTGGACATCGATCGGGCCCAGGCCGGTCCGGCAGGACCAGATGTTCGTCGCGATCGTCGAGACCGCCAGGAGTTCTGACGGGGTGCGGGGGCTTACTCGAACAACGCGGTGTCCCTCGAAGGGGCCGACCTGCCCAAAGGCCAACCCAGCGCAGGCGGCCAGGGTGGCGGCAACGGAGAGGAACGCGGAGCGACTTGAACGACCCATCTTGACCCCTTGCTTCTCCCCCGCACCTCCAGATTGTGACCAACGTCGGCGTGGGTTGCAACCAATCATCGGAAACTCGTGGCCAGGGACCGGTGGAGCATTCCCTGAAGTGGCGGGTTGGGTGTTGGTTCTCGGGCCAGGCAGGTCTCCCCCGGGATACGCTTGGCCGATGGGCTTTGTCTCGCCAGCAATCGTCCTCGCTGTCGCCGCAGGGATCTGCGGATTCGTGGCAGCGCAGCCGGAGTCGTCCTCATCGCCGGCGTCGCCGGTTCGTCCCGCCAGCCAAACTTCCGCGCAGGAGCCGCTCGTGTTCCCCAACGCCGCTGTTGCCGCCGACCACACGCTCGCCTCCCAGGCCGGGCTCGAAGTTCTCCGGGCCGGGGGCAACGCCGTCGACGCGGCGGTCGCGACGAGCTTCGCACTCTCCGTCGTGAGGCCGTACTCGTGCGGCATCGGGGGTGGGGGATTCATGGTGGTGTTCCTGAAGCACCACCCGCGACTCGCGGAACTGACCTCGGGCAAGGGTGACCCGCTCACCACCTGCATCAACTACCGCGAGACCTCCATCGCGGCGATGGGCCCGGAGTTCTTCGAGAAAGATCCTGATCCTGACGCCGCCACGCGGGGCGGCAAATCCGTGGCGATCCCAGGGCATGTCGCGGGGATGCTGCACGCGCTCGAGAAGTACGGCACCCTCTCGCGCGAGCAGGTGCTCGCGCCGGCAATCCGCCTTGCGGAGACGGGGTACGCGGCCGATGCGCACTACGTCGCGAGTTCGCAGGAGATCATCGAGTGGATCAACGCCGCGCCGGGTCGGGCGGAGCGTTTCCCCGACCTGTGGAACCGGCTGCTCATGAAGGGACAAGTCAAGGTCGGGGACCGCATCGATCAGTCCGGGCAGGCGGCGGTGCTGCGGGCGATCGCGGCGGAGGGTGCCCGCGCATTCTACCGCGGGCCCATTGCGGACGCGATCGTGAAGGCCGTCCGAGATGATCAGGGGTTGATGACGCTCGACGATCTGCGGGGGTACGCGGTCGAGGAGCGGGCGCCGCTGGTGACGACCTTCCGCGGCGACACGGTGCTCTCGATGCCGCCGCCGAGCAGCGGTGGCATCGTGCTGGCGCAGGTTCTGGGGATCATCGAGGCCCGCGAGGCGGATTTCACGCGAATCGTCAAGACCCACGGCCACAACAGCCCGGAGTACGTTCACTTTGTCGCGGAGGCGAGCAAGCACGCGTTCGCAGACCGGGCCCGCTGGATGGGCGATCCCAATTTCGTAGATGTCCCGGTGCACAGCCTGCTCAGCCGCTCGTACATCGCGGACCGCGCGGCCGCGATCGACATGACGAAGGTCCTTGCTCCAGAGGAGTACGGAACCGCGGACCAGCCGACGGATGACCACGGGACGAGCCACCTCTGCGTCGTGGACGCCTGGGGCAACGCGGTGGGATGCAGCGAGACGATCAATCTGGTCTTTGGTTCGCTCGTGAGCGTGGAGGGATACGGGTTCATTCTGAATGACACCGTCGACGACTTCCTGACGCGCGAGGGCCAGCCCAACGCGTTCGGGCTCAGTCACGCGATGGCGAATCGCCCCGAGCCCGGCAAGCGGCCGCTCTCGAGCATGACGCCCACGATCGTGGTGAGCGATCCCCCGGATCTATCGGTCCCGGCGATCGCGCGGACCCCGCGCAAGCCCGGCGAACTCTCCCCGCGCGCCAGGCCGACCTTCATCGGCGGCGGGTCGGGTGGACCTCGGATCATCAGCGGGACCATCCAGGCGACCCTCAACTCACTCGTTTTCGGCATGAGTTCGAACGAGGCGCTGGCCAAACCTCGGTTCCACCACCAGTGGAAGCCCAACGTGCTGCAACTCGAGAAGGAACTCCGTGGGACCGAGCTCGAAGCCACGATGAAGACCCGTTTCGGCCACGAGACCGGCCCGCGGGACCCCGTGGCAGCGGTTCAGATCATCCGAGCGGTCGAGGGGGGATGGTCACCGGCCTCTGATCCCCGAAAGGGCGGGGCGCCCGCGGGGTATTGAGCGAAACCGGCTCTCGGACCATGTTTCCGGGGCCCGGGCCCAGCGGTGGGGTATATTGAGAGAAGGAAACAGCTCCGGCAAGGACGCCGCGGGAGATCCGTGATGCGTCTGTGCGCCGTGTTGGTCTTGGGGTTGGGCGTGGGGTCGATCGTGACCGGATGTTCGTCGCCGATTCAGCGTCGGCCGATGGGGCCGATGGTCTCGACGGACTCGGGCGCGGCGGCGGTGTTCGCGCCGCTGGTGCTCGAGGAGCAGACCCCGGCGATGCTCGCCCGCAAGGACGCGTCCCTCAGGGGCGGCGGGTGGGAGACGGCGGAGTACCCGCTCGAGGGTGAACGGCTGGATCTGCGCACCTCTCGGCGGGCACGCATGAGCACGGACTCGGCCACATACATCTACTACCCGCGCGAGCCTCGCCGCGAGTGGTGATCCTCAAAAACGGAAACGCCCGGGCGGGCACGAACCCAACCCGGGCGTGGAACTCAGGACTCAGAATCCATGGGGCACCGGCCCGGGAGCGTGGCGGCGTTGAGAGGCACGATTCAACGCCGCACGCTCCGGCCAGTCACTCAGTCGTGGATCGCGGAGGTCGAGGGAAGCTCGGCCGTCCGGAGGTTGATGGTCGTATCGATGCGGAAGTTGGACTGCGTACGGTGGCGTTCGGCGAAGAAGAACTTCAGGTCGTACACCAGACCGTCCTGCAGCCAGTTCAGGCGGTCAAGCTCGATCGACTGGCTCACGGCGCTGTGGATGCCGCCGATGTCGATGACCTTCTTGCCGTCGATGAACACCCACACGTCGTCGTCACCCGTGAAGGTGAAGACCTGACCGGTCCCCCGCTTGTACACGAACTCCGTCGACAGCTCGAAGCTGAAGTGGAAGTTCTTGTTGTCGCCGCGGGAGTTGCCGAAGAGCTCGTTGTTGATCGGGAAGAACCCGCCCAGCGACGAGAACCGAGAGTCCGTCCGGTCGTTGAACGTGTACGTGTTCGTCCCCGCCTGACGCACGAGGGTCAGGTCCAGCTGCCGGCTCATGTTCACGCCGGAGGTGTCGCGGAACCACTGGGCAAGGCTCGCGGCGTTGGCCACCTGCCCGCCCGCGGACGTCGCCAGCGAGCCGTTCACGTCGCCCGAGCGGGTCGAGATGTACGACCTGGGCTGCATGATGTTGCGGCCGGCCCTGTCCCGCCAGTTGGAGTTCGTCTTGAACCCCGTTGAACGGAACACGGGCTTGCCGTCGCTGTCCAGTTCGTCCGCGACGATGTTCTGGAAGTGGCCGAAGCCGGGCGAGGGGTTCAGTTCAAAGTCCGTGTGTCCACCCGTCACCGTCCGCTCCTTGAAGTCCCGGACCACACCGGTCAGGGTGATCGAAGACGGGAGCGATTCGAACGGGTCGGGGGGAGTCGGGGTGCCCACCGCCGTCGTCGCAACCAAACCGGCCGCGACAGCCAGAAGTGTGCCAGTAGTCCATTTGTTCGCGAGCTTCATGATGCCCTCCATTAGTCCTGGTGCGTGAAAGTCCCTGAAAGTCGCCGGAACGTCTCTCTCCCAACCGGGCGGTGCGTCCTCTCGTCCCGACAACTTCCACAGTCAACGGTCGAATACACCCCCGCCCGCCGCAAGTCGATTTACCGCTGTTCGCGTCCGTTTGAAGGGGCTGTAAAGTCTGTGCGGGCGTGTCCGATAATGAAGCTCCTCCGCCGCTCCAAAGTCCGTCTGCATGCGAACGAGTACCGATCGGGATTGACCTCGTTCCCGTCAGGGTTAACCTAGCCGCCGAGAGAGAAACCCCGGCGGGCTTCCGTGGCGCTGCGTGACGCGTCCGCCCGCCCGGGTCAGAGAGAGCAAGGAGACAGACATGAAGTTCGTTCTTGGCGGCCTTCTGGCCGCGACGTTGTGTGCATCCGCGTCCGGGGCGATGATCGCCACCGGCGTGTACCAACTCCACAACCACCCGGACGGCAACGCCCTGCCCCCGGCGTACGGCCTGCGGCTCGATGAGCTGTACAACGCCACCAGCGGCCACGACATCTACACGTTCGACTTCAGCGCCCTGGCGAGCAACGTGCAGATGGCCGTCACCCCGACCACCATCCACATCTACGGCCAGTCCTACGGCGGTCGTGACATCGGCGGCAGCTACGCCGCGGACATCGACGCTGGCGTGTACGGCTTCAGCTTCGTGTACAACATCGGCGTGCAGCCGGTGGCCGGCGACGACGACATCTACGTCCTCGCCGACATGCAGAACACGGGTTGGATCTCGACGCCCCGCGGCGACGTGATCGCTCTGGTCGACAAGTCCGACGGCAACTACTCGTTCCGCCTCGGCGACGAGGACAACGACGCCGGCCACCGCGGCTTCAACGGCATCTCGGGCTGGGGCTGGCTGAACCACGGCGGCCGTCCGCACGTCGCCGCGAGCGACTGGCTCTTCACGGCCGAACTCGTCCCGGCTCCCTCGGCGATGGGCCTGCTCGCCCTCGCGGGCGTGGCGGCGGGTCGTCGTCGTCGGTAAGTTCACCTGAAGCACTGACGTTTGAGCGAACGGCCCCGATCGAGGGGCCGTTTTCATTGGGCTGAACTCGGACACCGCTCCGCGGGAGCAAACGCCCCCCGCCGCCCACCCCCGGGCCGCGCTTTCCATTCCGCCCTCTCTCTTCGCAAGCCCCGGCTCCCTACCTGCCGATCTATACTCCCCAGAGGTAAGAGGTCATCCGCCGCCGCGGCAGGGACGCCGCGAACTACGCACAGAAGGATCGTCGCAATGGATACGTTCGTCATCGAGGGCGGCCGCCGCCTGTACGGCCGGGTTCGCATCAACGGCAGCAAGAACGCCGCGCTCCCCATGATGGCCGTCCCGCTCCTTACGGACGCGCCCGTCACCCTCCGTGACGTCCCCGATCTCGCCGACATCCGCAACATGATCCGTCTGCTCGGCCAGCTCGGCTGCGCCCGGACCAACGAGGCCGACAACGCCAAGGGTGTCTGCGCCTTCCACGTCACCGACCCCACCCAGTCCCACGCCCGGTACGACATCGTCCGCACCATGCGGGCCAGCATCTGCACCCTCGGACCCATGCTCGCCAAGCGCGGCGAGGCCCGCGTCTCCCTCCCAGGCGGCTGCGCCATCGGCGAACGCCCGGTCGACCTCCACCTCCGCGGGCTCGCGGCCCTGGGGGCCAAGATCACCCTCGACGGCGGCGACATCATCGCCAAGGCCCCCGAGGGCGGCCTCGTTGGCTCCACCATCTTCCTCGGCGGCACCTTCGGCTCCACGGTGCTCGGTACCGCCAACGTGATGTCCGCCGCCACCCTCGCCCGCGGCACCACCATCATCGAGAGCGCCGCCTGCGAACCCGAAATCGTCGACCTCGCCAACCTCCTGATCGAGATGGGCGCGAAGATCAAGGGCGCCGGCTCGCCCCGCATCATCATCGAGGGCGTTCGCGAACTCGGCGGCGCGGATTACACCGTCATGGCCGACCGCATCGAGGCGGGCACGTTCATCATGGCCGCGGCGATCACCAACGGCGACCTGACGCTCGAGAACTGCCCGGTGGACGCGCTGCTGGCCCCGATCTACTTCCTGAACGCCGCGGGCGTGCACGTGCAACCGATCGAGAGCCTGCACACGGCGATCGCAGGGACGCCCCGTCCCCGTTCGTCGACGCTGACGGTGACCAACGGCGCCGGACCGACCACCACGGGGGATGACCCCATGCGGCGGACCGTGCGGGTGACCTGCGACCGCGTCCTGCGGCCGGTGGAGATCACGACCCAGCCCCACCCGGGTTTCCCGACGGACCTTCAGGCCCAGTTGATGTCCCTTCTGTGTCTGGCGGACGGCAACTCGGTGATCACAGAACGCATCTTCCCGGATCGGTTCCTGCACGTCGCCGAACTCTCCCGCATGGGAGCTAAGTTGATGCGGCAGGGGTCCACCGTGATTATCTCCGGCGTCCGCAAACTCGTCGGAGCACCGGTCATGGCCAGCGATCTCCGCGCCTCCGCGGGCCTCATCCTCGCCGGCATGGCCGCCGAGGGCACGACCGTCGTCAACCGCGTCTACCACCTTGACCGCGGCTACGAGCGCATGGAAGACCGTCTGCGCATGCTGGGAGCGAGTATCCGGCGCGTCGATGAGAAAGAACTCTCCCCGAGCGAAGCCGCCTGTGCCTCCTGACCGACGTTGACCCTGCCATGAGCCTGATCGCCCGACTCCGAGCCAACAAGTACGCGGCCGCCATCGCCGAGCGCGAGGCCGCCTACGCCCGGGAACCATCGGCGGAGGAGCGGCACGCCTGGCAGCTCGCCGAGCTGAACAAGACCTGGGCCGTCACCTCGACCCGTGTTCCGCACTGGGCCGCGCTCGTCAACGCCGGCACACTGCCGCGCTCCTTCGAGTCACTCCGCCAGTTCACCCAGCTCGTCCCCGCGACCACCAAGCGGATGGTCCAGACCCAGATCAACGACCTCTGCGACCCCACGCTCCCGACCGACATGAAGCTCACCACCGGCGGCTCCACCGGTGAGCCGACCACGGTTCCCGCGGCACACGCCGATTCGGAATGGTCGGTCCCCGACCGCTGGCTCGGCCGCAAGTGGTGGGGGATCACTCCGCACGACCGCCTCTTCATGATCTGGGGACACAGCCACCTCCTCGGCACCGGCTTCAAGGCCAAGCTCAAGGGCCAGATGAGAGTCCTGAAGGACCACCTTCTGGGCTACCACCGGTTCTCGGCCTACCAGCTCGATCCGGCGAAGCTCCGCGAGGCCGCGGACACCCTGATCGCCTGGAAACCCCGGTACATCATCGCCTACAGCAGCGCGCTCGATTACTTCGCCCGCGTCAACGCCGATCGCGCCGCCGACTTCGCCAAGCTCAAGATCGCGGGCGCATTCGGAACCGGTGAGTCGTACCCCTTCGCCGACAGCGCGGCGGTGATCTCCAAGACCCTCGGTTGCCCCGCCGGTATGGAGTACGGCTCCATCGAGACCAGCGTCATGGGGTACTCGCAGCCGGTGATGGGCGATCTCGGCCACTTCCGCTTCTTCTGGCGGAGCTACATCTTCGAACTCGGAGAACCCGGGCCCGGCGGCGGCCGCATGATGCGGATTACCAGCCTCCGCCCCCGCAAATGGCCCCTCGTGCGCTTCGAGATCGGCGACGAGGTCTTCCCCTTTGCGGAAGACGACGGCATCAGCGTCGCCCGCGTTCAGCGGATCATCGGCAAGTCCCTCGCCTTCGTGACCATGAACGACGGCACCGTGGTCCACTCCGTCACCTTCGAGCACGCGGTTCGTAACTGCAAGGGCGTGCTGCGGTTCCAGGTCGTCGACGGTAAGGACCGCCGCACCCTGAAGATCGTCGCCCCCGGCGTCGATCAGGCCGTGGTCACCGCACAGGTGCGCGAGGTGATGCGTCGCATCCACCCGAGCCTCGAGGCCTCGACGATCGAGTTCGTCGACCAGCTCATCCAGACCCGAGCGGGCAAGACCCCGCTGGTCGTCTTCGAAGACGGGTACAAGCCCCCCGGCGCCGACGCCGGCCGAGGCCCCGTCGCCGGCTAAAGCCAAGGATTACGCGTGCTCTGTTTTTCTGCCCCCTCGTGGCGGAGCCGTCGCGCCGTTTTCGAACTGTACCTGTCCCCGCGCCCGACGCCCACACGTCGCGCAGCGTGGGCGACCGGAGTGGAATCCGGGCGGATCTGACGGTCCGCGCCGGGCGTTGAGTTTGAAACCCCGCCGTCGATGCCGTCGCGGATCGGCCTCGTCGAAACGGCGGACGGTGTCTCATCCGCCCTGCTCGCGTCTCCCCGCGCGACAGGGCTTTCTCGCGCGCCGATGCACCGTCGTCGCCGTGCGACAAGTTTCTTGGGATCCACAAGGACGCGCCGTTGTTCCCTTTGCTCCAATGCAGTATGCTCTGGCCGTCGCGACGGGTCATGAGAGCCCGCGCGATTCTCCACCAAGCGCAAAGGGCAAGGCGGTGTCCAAGACAACGCACGATGTTTCCGATCTTCCCGGTTCGGCCGGCGAGGTCCCAGGTGTTCCGCAAGGCGATTCTGATTCCCACGTTCTGGGCAACGGGATGTCCCACCGCGCCGAAGAACTCCTCCCCGTCATGTACCACGAGCTCCGCGCACTGGCCCGGGCTCGCCTGCGCGGCGCGAACGGCAGCCACACCCTCCAGCCCACCGCTCTGGTTCACGAGGCGTACCTCCGCATCACCAAGGGCTCGGCCGATTCCTCCTGGAACAGCCCCGGGCACTTCTTTGGCGCCGCCGCGGAAGCGATGCGCCAGGTGCTGGTCGATTACGCGCGGGCCAAGGGAGCACAGAAGCGCGGGGGTGACCGCGCCCGAGTGTGCTTCGACGACCAGGTTCCCGCGGCCGAGCAGGATCGCGACGACGTCCTCCTCGTCAGCGAAGTCGTGGACGCGCTGGAAGCCGAAGACCCGGTCCTCGCGGCGATACTCAAGCTCAGGTACTTCGTGGGCCTCGGCAGAGAAGAGGCGGCCGCCGCGCTCGACATTCCTCCGCGAACGTTCGATCGGAGGTGGCGGTACATCGTCGCGCGAGTCAGGGAGCTGAGTGGTTCGGAGTTGAAGTCGGAGACTGCCGCGAATGTCGGAGAGAGCAAGCCCAACCGTTGAAACGCTCTTCCAGCAGGTGCTGGATCTCGATCCCACGGCGCGCGTCCGGTTCCTCTCGCAGCAGATCCCAACCGACGACGGGTTGCGCCGTCGCGTGCTCGGCCTGATCGAAGCCTACGAACTCGCCGGCGGCGAGTTTGATGCCCGCGCCCCCCTGCTGCCCCCGGAGCACGAGATCCACCCCGTGCGGGTCGGCCGTTACCCCGTCGAGACGCAACTCGCCGAGGGCGGGATGTCGATCGTCTACCTCGCCCGCCAAGAGCAGCCCGCACGCTCGATTGCGCTCAAGGTCATCCGACCCTCTCTCGCCTCTGAGAGCATGCTCGCCCGCTTCGAACTCGAGGCCTCCGTGCTTGCACGCCTCCGCCACCCGGGCATCGCGCACGTCTACGACACCGGCCGCGCCGCCGCCCACTTCGCCGACGGCCACACCGAACCACGCGCGTTCATGGCGATGGAACTGATCGAGGGCGAGCCCGTGACCACCTTCGCGCGCGAGCGAGGGCTGTCGCTGAAGGCACGCGTATCGCTCGTGGCCGAGATCTGCGACGCGCTGCAGGCGGCGCACCAGCAGGGTGTCATCCATCGCGACCTCAAGCCCGCGAACATCCTCGTCGACAAGAACGAACGCCCGCGGATCCTCGACTTCGGCGCCGCCGCGTTCGTCGCAGAACTCTGGCACGACTCCGCCGAACGCCCCGCCGCCGGCATGACCGGTACGGGTCCGTACCTCAGCCCGGAGCACGCCGGCGCCGATTCCGGCGAGCTCGACACCCGCTCGGACGTCTACTCGATGGGCGTCATTCTCTACGAACTCATCGCGGGCCGCACGCCGATCAACGTCGATGGACTCCCCGTCTTCGAGGCCGCCCGCGCGATCCGCGACACCGACGCGCCGCCGCTTGTCAGCGTCGCGCCCAACACACCCCGCGATCTCTCTCTCGTCGTCGGCAAGGCCCTCGCACGCTCCAAGCAGGACCGGTACGACTCCGCCGCCGATTTCGCCGCCGATCTCCGCCGGTTCCTGGCCCACCAGCCCGTGCTCGCCCACGAGCCCTCCGCGATGTACGGGCTCCGAATGCTCGTCAAACGCCGCACGGGCCTGGTGGTCGCAGGAGCGACCGCCGCGGCAGCGCTCGTGCTGGTCGCCGCGATCGCGGTGCAGCAGGCCATCGCCGCCTCGCGTGAGGCCGCCGCCAAGACGCTCGCGCTCAGCGTCGCGGCCGACGCACGCGACGAGGCCGAGGGTGCCGCCGACTTCCTGGTGCGGATGCTCTCCTCCTCGGATCCCGGCGAGCTCGGCCGGGACGTACGGGTTCGAGAACTCCTCGACCGCGTGGCACCGGATCTCTCGGACGACTTCAAGGGGCGTCCGTCCTCTGAGGCCCGTGCGCGAGAAGCCATCGGCCGCACGTACGTCGGACTGGGTGAGTACGAGCAGGCACTCCACCAGTTCACACAAGCACACGCGATCCGCGTATCGACCAGCGGACCCGATCACGTCGCCACCGCCAAGTGCGAGCTCGGGCTCGCGACAACGCTGCTCGCACTCGATCGAGCGGAAGAGGCCGAACCGCTCTACCTCCACGCGACCGCGATCCTCGAACGAGAACTCGACGCCTCCGACCCTGATGTCGTGAGGGGCTATGCCGGCCTCGGCGATGCCTACATGAGGCTTCAGCGGTTCCCGCTCGCCCTCGAGCACTTCGAACGAGCGGTTAGCCGCGGGCGGGCACGCCCCGGTGGACCCGAGATCATGGACCTGTACGCTCGGTCAAACTACGCCTTCGCGCTCGTAAGCCTGAGTCGACTCCGCGAGGCGTCCGTCATCTACGAGGAAACCATCCCGCTGCTCCGCGATCGACTAGGTCCCGATCATCCTTCGACACTCAACGCCGAGAGCGGTGCCGCCGTCGCGGCGCAGTCACTCGGACGCGTGGATGAAGCGGAAGCCCTCCTTCGCGCGGTTCTGGCCTCCAGCGAACGAGTCCGCGGCCCGGAGCACGCCGACACTGTCGGCGCCGCGAACAACCTCGCAAGACTCCTCGCCCACACCCGCCGCTACGACGAGGCCCGAGCGGTGTACTCCCGTGTGCTCGACGGGGCCGAGCGTTCGCTCGGTCCTTTCCACCGCAACACCCTCAAGGTCCGCTTCAGCCTCGCCCAGACCGAGTTCTTCGACGGAAACTTCGCCCTCAGCCGCGATCAACTTGTGGCGGTCCTCGCCGCCCAGCGCGAGCACTTGGGCACCGAGCACGTGGACGTCGCCGACACCCTGCAGGTTCTCGCAGCGGCCTTCGCCAACCTCGGCGACGACGCCGCGGGGGAAGCTGCCTTCACCGAATCGATCGCGATGTTCTCCAAGCTCATCTCCCCGACCGACCCCATCATCTACAGCCTTCGTACGGAGCGTGCAGGGTGCCTCATGCGCCTGAAGAGGACCCAGGAAGCCCTGGATGAACTCCTGAGCGTCACGGCTGCGCTCAGGCAGCTCGACGCGCGGTACCGCCCCCGGGAGATCCGCGCTCTGGAGCAACTCGCCGCGTGCTACTCAAGCCTCGGCCGCGAGCCCGAAGCAAGCGAGGTCCGGGCCCGTCTGGATGCACTTCGGGCCGGGCTTGAAACCTCGGCCGCACCCTCGTGACGGCGATCAGTGTTGCTCCGACGCACCCGGCGCCGGCGAGTTCGACCCTCCGGTGAACCGCTCGCTCAGACCCTGTACGACGACATAGAACAGCGGCACGAAGAAGACCGCCAGCACGGTCGCCGCGATCATTCCGCCAAGCACGCCCGTGCCGATCGAGTGCCGCCCCGCCGCGCCCGCGCCGGTCGAGATCACCAACGGCACAACGCCCAGAATGAACGCGAGCGAAGTCATGAGGATCGGCCGGAAACGCAGCCGCGCCGCCTCGATCGCCGCCTCTTTCACCGACTTGCCCTGTTTGCGGAGCACCACGCAGAACTCCACGATGAGGATCGCGTTCTTCGCGGCAAGCCCGACAAGAGTCAGCAGCCCGATCTGGAAGAAGATGTCGTTCTCGATGCCTCTGATGTTGACGGCGAGGAACGCGCCGAAGATCCCGAGCGGAACGGCCAGCAGCACGGCGACGGGCAAGGCCCACGCCTCGTACTGGGCCGCGAGCACGAGGAAGACGACGACCAGCCCAAAGAGCATGACCATCGGGGCCTGATTGCCAGCCTTGATCTCCTGGTAGGACTGACCCGACCAGTCGTACCCGTAGCCGCTGGGAAGTTCTGTTGCCGCGAGTTCACGGAGGATCTTCATGGCGTCGCCGGTGCTGTAGCCCGGCGTTGGTGAGCCGGTGATCTGGACGGATGGGAACCCGCTGAAACGGCTCACGAGGTTGGGCCCGGTCTTGAGCTGCACGTTGATCAGACCTGCGAGAGGGATCATCTCCCCGCGCTGGCTTCGCACGTAGATCCGCCCAATATCGTCCGGGGTCTTCCGGAACTCTGGCTCGGCCTGGAGCTGCACGCGCCACACGCGACCGAACTTGTCGAAGTCGTTCACGTACAAGGAGCCGAGTGTTGCCTGCATGGCCGTGAACACTTCGTTGATGGGCACTCCGAGGGCTTTCGCGCGGTCACGATCAAGGTCCACGAAGAACTGCGGCGTCGAAATCCGAAGGGTCGAGTTCACCCCGGTCATCTCCGGGCGAGCACGCAGTTTCGCGACAAAGCGATCCGCCACCGCACCCAGCGACGCGATGTCGCCCGTTCCCTTGGCCTGCAGTTGGAACTCGAAACCCGACCTTGCCCCCATGCCCTGGATCGACGGTGGGTTCACCGTGATCACCATCGCGTCCTTCTTGCCGCCGAACCGCTGCCACGCCTGGCCGATCACCGCCTTGGCGTGCATCCCCGGCCCCTCGCGCTCGCTCCACGGCTTGAGTGGCACGAACAGCGTCGCCGCGTTCGTCGCGTTCACCCCACCGCCAAAGATGTCAAGCCCGCCGAGCACGATGGTGTTCTGGACCGCGGGGTGGTTCGTGAACCACGCCTCGACTTCCTTTACCGCGCGATCCGTTCGCTCAACGGACGCGCCGTCGGGCAGCATCACCGCGCACAGCACGTACCCCTGATCCTCGTCCGGGATGAAGCCCGTGGGCGTCTTCTGCATCAGGTGCCACGTCCCGTACAGCAGCGCACCAAAGACGGCCACCGACACCGCGGCGAGCCTGATGACGCCTCGCACCGCGCCCGTGTACCCGGCGGTCAGCTTGTCGAACGCCGAGTTGAACCACCGGAAGAGGATGAACTTCGGGCCGTGCGATGGCTTCAGCAACAGGCGGCAAAGAGCCGGGCTGAGGGTGAGGGCGACGATCCCCGAGATCGCCACCGATACCGCGATCGTCACCGCGAACTGCTGGTACAGCTTGCCCGTCAGTCCACCCAGGAACGCAACGGGCAGGAAGACCGCCGACAGCACGAGCACGATCGCGATCACGGGCCCGGTTACCTCGGCCATCGCCTTGATCGTCGCCTCCCGCACCGGGAGTTTCTCGTCGTGCATGATCCGTTCGACGTTCTCCACAACCACGATGGCGTCGTCGACCACGATGCCGATCGCCAGCACCATGCCGAAGAGGGTCAGCGTGTTGATCGAGAAGCCCAGCGCCTGCATCCCCGCGAAAGTCCCGACAATCGCGACCGGGACCGCCAGCAGCGGGATCAGCGTCGCCCGCCAAGACTGCAGGAACATGAACACAACCACCAGCACGAGCGCAACCGCTTCGAGCAGCGTGTGCACCACTTCCTCGATCGAGACCTCGATGAACTTCGTGGTGTCGTACGGGATCTCGTACTTCACGCCCTCCGGAAACGACGCTGAAAGATCATTCATCGCCGCGCGGATGCCCCCCGCCGTCTCGATCGCGTTCGCGCCCGTCTGCAGGTAGAACAGCACCAGAGTCGTGGGAGTGCCGTCGAGTCGCCCGAAAAGGTCGTAGCTCTGCGAACCGAGCTCCACCCGTGCGACGTCCCTGAGCCGAACCATCGACCCGTCAGCGTTCGCCCTGATGATGATGTTCTCGTACTCCTCGGGGTTCTCCAGCCTCCCCCGCGTGAGCACGGGCACGGTCAGCTCAACCTCGTCCCCCACGGGCCGTTGGCCGATCCGTCCCGCCGCGAAAATCGCGTTCTGCTCGCGTACAGCCGTCGCGACGTCGCTCACCGTGAGTCCCCGCGCGGTCAGCCGGTCGGGGTTCACCCAAAGCCGCATCGCGTAGTCCTTGGCACCGAACACCACGACGTCGCCCGCGCCCGGTACCCGCTTCAGAGCATCAACCACGTTGATCGTCGCGTAGTTGCTGAGGTACACCTCGTCGTATTGCGGGTCGTCCGATTTCAGCGCCACCACGCACAGCATGTTCGCCGACGTCTTCGTCACCGTCACGCCCGACCGGGTGACTTCCTGTGGCAACCGTGGCTGCGCGATAGCCAGCCGGTTCTGAACCTCCACCGCCGCCAGGTCCTGGTTTGTCCCAATCTCGAAGAACACGTTGATCTTCAGCCCGCCGTCGTTCGAGCACTGGGAGCTGAAGTAGATCAGGTTCTTGGCACCGCTCAGTTGCTGCTCGATCGGGGCCGCCACCGAACTCGCCACCACCTCGGCGCTCGCGCCGGGGTAGTTCGCCGAAATCTGGATGCTCGGCGGCACGATCTCTGGAAACTGCGCGATCGGCAGGTTGAAGATCGCAAGGGCACCAGCCAGCGTGATCAGCAGCGAGAGCACCGTCGAGAAGACCGGTCGGTCAATGAAGAACTTGGAGATCATGCCTTGCCCCTCAGTTGGATCCGACCCGCTCGGTCACGCCCGCCTCAACGACCTTCACCACCGAGCCCGGGTGTGCCTTCATCACGCCGTCGATCACCACCCGCTCGCCCGCTTCCAACCCCTTCACGACGTGCCATCGGTCGCCGTGCCACCCCCCCAGCACCACCGGCTGCACGCCCACCTTGTCCTCCGCTCGAACCACCATCACCATCGGGCCGCTGGGAGTCTGCATCACCGCACGTTGCGGCACCGTCACCGAGTTCGGCCGTTCCCAACCCACGATCCTCGCTTTCACAAACTGACCCGGGATCAGCCGCTCCCGCTCCTCGCCCTGCGCGTGCGTCAGCTCCGTCGGGTTCCGGAAGTCCGCGCGGATACGCATCGTCCCTGTCGCCGGATCGATCGCGGTATCAAAGAAATCCATCACACCCTCGTGCGGGTACACACTGCCGTCAATCAACGTCAGCCGGATCGTCAGTTTCCCGTCCTTCGGGATCGAGATCTTCCCCGTCGTGACCTCTTCACGCCACTTCAGGATCTCCCGCTCGCTGATCGTGAAGTTCACGAAGATCGGGTCGGATTGCACCACCGTATTCAGATAGCTGTTCTGTCCGGGATCCACCAGCGAACCCTCGCGCCGCGCCGAGACCCCAATCCTCCCCGAAACCGGCGACTTGATCGTCGTGTAGCTCAGTTGCAGCTCTGCGTTCGCAAGATGTGCCTCGGCGTTCGATCGTTCCGCCCTCGCCTGCAACTCCTCCGTCTTCGCGTCGTCCAACGCCCGCTGTTGCCCAGCATCGGCCTCGATCAGACGCGCAAGCCGCGCAGAGTCTCGCTCCGCCTTCTCCACCCTCGCCTTCGCCTGATCCACTTTCGCACGGGCCACCGCGACATCCGCCTCGAACTGGCTCTTCTCGATCTCGTACAGCGTCTCTCCCGCCTCCACCCGCTGCCCGTCCATCGCAGCCTGCTTCACCAGGAATCCCTGCACCCGCGCGCGGACCTCCACCGTTCGTGAGGCCTCCGTTTGCCCCAGAAACTCGAACTCAACGGGCACGGTCGTCGGGCGCACGGTCTCCACCACCACCTCAACCGGAGGCGCCGGCGGCCGCTCCCCCTGGGTCCGCTTGCACCCCATCGCCGCCGCGCACGCCAACGTCGCTCCCACCGCCACCAGTCGGATCATCTTCATCGCGCCGCCCTTTCCGCTCAACCAACCCCGATCACCTGTTCGCGCCGTCAAAAGACCCACCAAGCGCCAGGTGCAGCTTGATCCGCTGCCGCAGTCGCTCGGTCTTTACCCGCACCAACTCGCCGCGCGTCATCCCATCCTGCGATTGAATCGCGTTCAGGTCCACCAGGCTCATCGCGCCCTCGCGATAGCTCACCTCGGCCGCCCGACGAGCCCTCGAATACCCCTCCGCCGCCGTTATCAGTTCCGCTTCCCGCGCCGCCAGCACCGCCTCGTTCGCGAGCGCCGTCTCCACCTCCTGAAACCCCGCGATCGCCGTCTTCACGTACATCCCCAACGTCTGCTTCTGCTGCCCCTCCGCAATCTCCACATCCGCGGCACGCGCGCCCCCATCCACAATCGGAGCCAGCAAGTTCGCCCCCAGACTCCAAATCGTCGCCGCGGGATTGAGCATCCGACCAAGGTCCGCCCCAATCGAGAACGAGGGCAACCGCGCCGCCCGCGCCGACCCCGTTCGGTAGAACGCCGCCGCCACGCGTCGATCCGCCGCCACCATGTCCGGCCGCCGCTCCAGCAAACCAGATGGCAACCCCGTCGGCACCGGGCCTGGCATCTCCGGCAACTCACCCGCGATCCCCAACTCGGCCCCCGGGTACCTCCCCAACAGCGCCTCCAGCGACCGAACCGCCTCCTCGCGGGCCCCCTCGCTCCGCGACAGCGACTGCCGCGCATTCGCAAGGTTGGCCCTCGCCAGGTCGACGTCCATCTGGCTGGCCATCCCCTCCCGCTTGCGGGCGTCGGTGATCTCCATGGTCTTCTCGTAGACCCCGACCAACTCCGCCTCGATCGCCGCCTGCTGCTTGGCGCCAATGGCGTAGTACCAGGCCTCCCCCGTTTGGGCCGCGAGCGACTGCCGGGCGAACTCGTAGTCCGCCGCCGCTGCCATGGCATCCTGCTCCGCCCCCGCCTTCCCCTGCCGCACCCGGCCCCAGACGTCCACCTCCCAAGAGATACTCAGGTTCAAGTTGGTCTGGGTATTCGCTCCAAGGCCCGAATCGGCCCTCGAACTCCCGACCCCGGCCCCGATCTGGGGGGACAGGGCCGCCCCGGCCTTGCGGGCCCGGGCCCGGGCTTCATCCAGCCGCCCGGATGCGATGGTCAGGTCTGGGTTTTTCCCTTGGGCTTCCTCCACGAGAGCCATCAGTGCCGGGTCTCGGAAGGTTGACAGCCAGTTATCCTGGACGCGGCCTGGATCGGTGGATCGGGCGAACGCCTCGCGTACCGGGGGGGAGCTGGCATCGCGTCCACTTTGAGGTGGGGGGGTGGAGCATCCGGATGCGATCAAGGCGGCACCGGCGAGAAGCGTCAGTCGTTGGGTGATCGTCCGCATGGGGAATCGAGCCTTTATCCGATGGGTGTGACCGGGGAGTTCGAATGGTCCCGGTGACCGCACGAGGTTCCCCCGCCCCGGGGCAGGGCCGGAGTCTACCCGAAGAAGACTCCGATTCGTGAGCAGGCCGGGTGCCGATTCGAGACCCGGAAAACCTCACCCGTCGGACTTGCCCCGATGGCCGGGGGCAGGCCTATAGTGCAGACCAAGGCCGGGCCGGGAAACCGGGCCGGCGCGACGATGACGGGCCTGTAGCTCAGTTGGCTAGAGCGTACCCCTGATAAGGGTAAGGTCGGCAGTTCGAGCCTGCCCAGGCCCACTTTCACGGCGTCCCTCACCCGTTGAGTTGGACGCCGCGTTCGTTTTTGGATCGCGACCCACGCGTGCGGACCAGTCACCGGGGCGCGTACGATGATCGTTCGGGATCCGGCTACTTGCCGGTGGACAAGGGAGTTCTCATGCGTATCGACGTTGTGGGCAAGAACATCGAGATCACCGACGCCATCCGCCAATACGCGGAGACGAAGACCGGCAAGCTGACCAAGTACTACGACGGCCTGCAGCAGGTGACCCTCCACATCACCAAGCCCAACGCCCACCACTCCACCGAGTTCGAAGCCGAACTGATCCTGGACGTCGAGAAGCACGACGATTTCGTCTCCAAGGCCTCCGGCAAGGACGCCTATGCCGCGATCGATCTCGTGGTCGAGAAGGGCGAGCGTCAGTTGCGCGAGTTCAAGGAACGCCTCAAGGGCTGATCGATCTCCTTCGCGGCGTGATGCGCGACCCACCCGGCAGGAAACCATGCCCGTTCTTCGCCTGACATCGATCGTCGACCCCGCCGCCGTCGCAGTCCCGCTTGTCGCGACCGAACGCGACGCCGCCATCACCGAACTGCTCGATTCGCTGGTCCGCAGCGGCGCGGCACCGCTCGCCATCCGCGACGAACTCGTGGCTCGGGTGCTCGACCGCGAGCGTCGGGGCTCGACGGGGTTCGGCAAGGGTGTCGCCGTCCCGCACGTGAAGCACAAGCTCGTGACGAAGATGTCCGCGGCGATCGGTCTTTCGCCCCGTGGCATCGACTTCAACTCCCTCGACCGTCAACCGGTGTACTCGGTGGTACTGCTGTTGAGCCCGGAGGACAGGCCGGAGGAGCATCTCCAGGCGATGGAGGTCGTGTTCAAGAACCTCGGCAAGGACACCTTCCGCCGATTCCTTCGCCAGTCCACAACCGTCGAGCAGGTCTGCGAGCTCCTCGCACAGGCCGACAGCCAGCAACTGCCCGGTTGATTCCCTTTGTACCACCCCACCTCATCAGGACCCCGCCTCTGCCACGCAAGACCGTCACCGCAACCGTCGTCAACAAGCTGGGCCTGCACGCCCGGCCCGCGATGGCGTTCGTGGACCTCGCGAGTACATTCGCGAGCGACGTGAAGGTTCGGCGTGGCGACACCGAGGTTGACGGCAAGTCCATCATGCAGATGATGATGCTCGCCGCGAGCAAGGGAAGCCAGCTCGAGATCACGGTGGACGGCGACGATTCAGATCTCGCCAGCGATCGGCTCAAGGCACTTGTGGACGGGGGTTTCGACGAAGAGTGAGGCGACGAAAGGAGTGGGGGATGAGCACAGCCGGCAAACCGCTGATGCGCAGCGCGACGATCGTCGCCCACGACCCAGGTCTGCGTCGCGACGGACGTATCCTCACCGCGCAGGTTCAGATCCCAGACGAACGGTTCGCGCCCGGGCCGTGGAGCAGCCGATTCCATGTCGTTGACTACGACGCTTCCACGCACACGATGTACAAGCCCGCCGTGGGAGAGCGTCTCATCTGCAGCGATCCGGCGCCGTCGGAACACACCATCCTCGGCGACCCCACCTTCCACGCGAGCAACGCGTTCGTCATCGCAACCCGCACACTCGAGACGTTCCAGCGAGCACTCGGTCGACGGCTGAGTTGGGCCTTCCCTGGTCACCAGCTCCGCATCGTGCCCCACGCCTTCCGCGAGGCGAACGCCTTCTACTCGGCGGATCATGAGGCTCTCCTCTTCGGCTACTTCCCGGGCAGCGACGGCACCGTCTTCACCTGCCTGTCCCACGACATCATCGTGCACGAGACCACCCACGCGATCCTCGATGGGCTGCGGCCGAGATACTCCGATCCCTCGTCGCCGGACCAGGGCGCGTTCCACGAGGGATTCTCTGATCTCGTCGCGCTTCTCAGCGTCTTCGCGCTGCCAGAAGTCGTCGGCGCGATGCTCGGTGTGGAACCAGGGTCGCGCCGTCGAATCTCCGCCGCGAAGCTCACCGAACCCGCGCTCCGGGCCGGGCCCTTGCTCTCGATCGCCGAGCAGTTCGGACGCGAGACCTCGGGCGTGCGAGGCCGTCCGTTGCGGCGAAGCCTCGAACTGATCCCCTCTACGTCCTACTACCACCGCGTCCCCGAGTTCCGTGCCGTGCACCGCCGCGGCGAGCTGCTCGTCGCCTCGGTACTCGGCGCGTTCGTCAAGGTGTGGGCGGCACGCATCAAGCGACTGGGCACCGCCAACGCCCGCGACTACGACGCGGACGCGGTTGTCGAGGAGGGCGCCACGGCCGCCAAGCACCTGCTCACCATGTGCATCCGCGCCGTCGACTACACACCCCCATGCCACCTGACCTTCGGCGACTACCTCAGCGCGCTCATCACCGCGGACCTTGAGATGTACCCCGACGGCGGCGCGTTCGACTATCCCTCGCTCCTTCGCCGCGGGTTCGCCGAGTTCGGCGTCACGCCAACCTCCGGCGAATCGGGTGGCGCGTGGCGCACCGTGCTCGCCGACCCAACGCCCTTCCGCTACGCCGGCACGCACCACGAGAGCCTCCGCTACGACCGCGACGAGGTCTTCCGTTTCGCCTGGGAGAATCGCGAACTCCTGGGCCTGCGCGAGGACGCCTACACCCGCGTGCTCTCTGTACGACCCTGCATCCGCACCGATCGCGACGGATTCTCTCTCCGCGAGACCGTCGCCGAGATCCACCAGCAGATCGACCTGGCCGCCAGCGAACTCAAGGCCTGGGGCGTTGAGAAACCCCACGCGCTCGAGCCCACCGCACGCGTCACGCTCTACGGCGGCTGCGTGCTGATCTTCGACGAGTTCGCGCGCCTCAAGTACAACATCCACAACCGGATCTCCAACGCCGCCGGTCAGTCCCGCCGACTCGCGAGTCTCTGGAACGCCGGCGCCTTCAAACGCGACCGCCGCACCCGTGAACTCCGCCTCCGCGCCGGTGGCTGCGACCTCGCTTCGCTGCACCGCCTCAAGGCCCGCGGTAACCCAACCCCCTCCCCAAACCTCGCCTTCCAGGAAGGCTGGCCCGATGGCGACTAAACGCCCAACTTCGCTCACCATCCGCATGTACCGCGTCGGCTTCGGCGATTGCTTCCTGCTGTCCTTCGCCTACCTCGACCGCCAGCGCCACGTGCTGATCGACTGCGGCTCCATGGGCGGCCCTCGCGGCACCACGCCCTCGGCCATGCTTCTCCGCGCCGCCAACGACATCCGCGAACGCACCGGCGGCGAGCTCGAAGCTGTTGTCGCCACGCACCGCCACGCCGATCACATCAACGGCTTCGCCCGCGGCCTCAAGAAGCCGAATGCACCCGGCGACATCCTCCGCGAACTCCGCCCCAGGCTCGTGATCCAGCCTTGGACCGAGGATCCTCGCGCGGCCCCCGACGCGACCAAGGCTTCACGCAAGCTCCCGCCCGCCGCGGCGTACATCTCTCGCCTCAACGCCATGAACCGCGGCGCCGAGGCCCTCATGCACCACCTCGAATCAGCACGAACGTCCCTCGGTCGCTCCCGCGGCGTCTCGCTCCGTGCGATCAAGGAGCTTGAGTTCCTCGGCGCGGACAATCTCCCGAACCTGAGTGCCGTCGAGAACCTCGCCACGATGGCCCGCACCAAATCGGGCCAGAAGTACGTCGCGTTCGGCGACGACTGCGGCCTGGGGAAGCTCCTCCCGGGTGTGAAGGTCCACGTTCTCGGCCCGCCCACGCTCGAACAATCGGGCGCGATCGGATCGCAGCGTCGCAAGGACGAGACCGAGTACTGGCTCCGTGCCGCGAGCCTGCTCGAGACGCTCGATTCCGGTTCTCAGTCGCCGCTCTTCCCTCGCGCACCGTCGTTCGCCGTTCTCCCGCCGCCGGCACGTCGTCTCGCCAAGGGTCTCGGGGCCGTGCGTGCCGAGCAGGTGCGGTCCATCGTTCGCGAACTCGACACCGCGCTCAACAACACCAGCGTCATCCTGCTGTTCGAGTTCGCGGGTCAACGGGTTCTGTTCCCCGGCGACGCCCAACTCGAAAGCTGGCTCTACGCCCTCCGCCACGCCCGCAACGGACCGAAGGACATCGCGGCGGACGTGAGGGACCTGCTCCGCGACGTCACCGTGTACAAAGTCGGCCACCACGGGAGCAACAACGCGACCCCCAAGTCGCTGTGGAAGCTCTTCGAACGAAAGGGCGTCCGCTCAAAGCGGGCTCGCCTCCACGCCTTGCTGTCCACTCACCCCGGAAAGCACGGGCATCCGGAGGAGGGCACAGAGGTGCCCCGGCGGACCCTGGTGGAGGAACTCGCCCGCCAAACCATCCTGACCTCGACCACCGACCTCTCGGGCCCCGCTTTTTACGCGGACCTGCGCATCGACGCCTAAGGCGCGGCATCAGAGCCGAAACCGGCGGGCCGCCGGGCCCGTAGACCATTGTGGTAGACTGCCCGGCGGGGTATTCCCAACGAGGGGCGAACGGAGTTCGTATGGCCAAGGCAATCATGGATCCGGGCGAGGTGCGGCGCTTCGCCCAGGAACTCAAGAAGTTCAACACGACGGTCCGCGACCAGATGGGCGTGATGCTCGCGCGCCTGAACGAACTCGGCCAGAGCTGGCGCGACCAGGAGCACGCCAAGTTCTCCGAAGAGTTCGAGCAGACGATGCGCGCGCTGTCCCGCTTCGCCGACTCCACGGACCGTCACATCCCGTTCCTCCTCCGCAAGGCGGAGAAGATCGAAGACTACCTCAACCAGCGCTGAGCCCGATCAGCGGAAGGCCTCCATGCGCGACCAGGCGCACGTGCAGTCAACCAGAGCGCTCCTCGAGACCCGGGGCTCGATCATCGAGTTCATCGATGCCGTCCGCACGACGTTCGCGTCGGTCGAGGGCGACATCAACCGCGTCTCGCAGTGGCTGAACCACGAACGCCCCGCCTACTGGAAGAAGGAAGTTCGCCGCCGCGAGGACGACGTGCAGCGGTGCAAGCTCGAGATCGAACGCAAGCGACTCATCCGCTCCCCGGAGCCGGCGTCGGTCGTCTTCGAGCAGCGACAGCTCGCCATCGCCCGCGACCGGCTCGACTCCGCCCGCCGCCGACAAGAAGCCACCGCACGGTGGGCGATCGCGTTCGAGAAGCAGGCCCACATGGCCAAGTCCGCGTCCCGCAACCTCCAAGACGCGGTGACCGTCAACCTCCCGCACGCCATCGCCCTTCTCGAACGGATGGTCGCGAGCCTGGAGAGCTACCTCGCGGTCCGCAACGAACTCATCGCGCAGCCCGAGACCACCGATGCGCCGCCCGAGGATCCGGATCAGCCCACCGCTCCCCCAGGAGCCGCACCGTGAGCGTGAACGCCGCGAAGGCCAACATCATCGATTCGCTGAAGAAGCTCCGCATCCGATTCGATTCCATCAAGGGCGAGTGGGACGACGACGTCCGACGCCGCTTCGAGCGTGCCTACATCGAACCGCTCGAAGGCGCCACGGTCTCGGCCGCCAAGGGGCTTGACCAACTCGAAGAACTCATCCACAGAGCAAGACGGGAGTGCGGCGATGACTGACCCCGAAGACCCCACCCAGCCTTTCGAGCCCGCCCCCTCGTTCGGAAGCCTCGAGACGGTCCGCGCCGTCGCCGCGTCGACCTCCGCGTCGCTGCGCGCCCTCGCCGATCAGTCCCGCGCCGCGCACACGGCCAGCACACAAGCCATCGAAACCGCCGAACGCGAGTGCGGCCTCCAGATCGAGGCCATCGACGCCGAGTTCTCGAAGGAGTCCCGCACGCTCGCCGCACGGCACTCTCTCGGCCGCGAGCAGATCGAGAAGGAATGGTCCGACAAGATCTCCATCGCCGTCGCCGCCCGCGACCGTGAGCTCTCCGACCACCGCCGCCGCACGCAGGACCTCATCGACCGCGCCAACAAGGACTACGAAGAACGTCAGTGGCTCGCCGATACCGTCGCCGAATCCGCCGAACGCAAGGCCGACCAGGAATGGGCCGCCGCCACCAAGCAGGCCGAGCAATCCGAAGCCGAGTGCGCTCGCACCCGCGAGACCTGCTCCACCGCGCTCGCCAAGGGCGGCTACGCCCTCCCCGACGCCGCGACGACCCCGCCCACCGCTGATCCCGCTGCGCCCGTCGAGAGCATCGGCAAGGACCTCGCCGTCGCCATCGCGCGCCTCGGCGCCGCCACCGACGCGCTCTTGCGCAAGGCCAACTCCGTCTGGACCCGCTGGACTCCGGTGCTCTGCTTCGTGCCCGCCGCCGCCGTGATCGCCTTCCTCGTTGGCCTTCTGATGGGCCGGCAGATCCCGATGGGTGTGCTCACCCCCGTAGGCATCGCCGGCGCCGTAGCGTTCCTCGTGACCGCCGTCATCCGCGCCCTCATGAGGGCCCGCGTATCCCCCGCCGCGAAGGAGTTCGCGCTGGTCTCCGCCGAAGTCGCCTCGCTCGCCTCCCGCCTCCGCGTCGCCGCCGACTACGAGAAGTCCCGCAAGGGTTCGGCCGCCGCCGACAAACGCGCCGCCGAGATCAGCCGTGCCAAGGACAAGTTCGCGACCGCACGCACGCAGATCGAGACCCGCCAGAACGAAGAGTTCCCCGCGCTCGACCGAGGCCACTCCGACCGCATCGCCGACCTCGAACGCCACCGCGCCTCCCAGTTCGAACGCCTCGATTCAACCGCCGCGAGCCAACTCGCCCAGTTGAAGACCTCGCGCGAAGAGCGTTCCGCCACAACCCGCGCCGCCCGCGCTCGCGCCGTCGCCTCTGCCAGCGAAGCACTCACCCTCGCCACCGCCGCCCTCGCCGCGTCGTTCTCCAAACAGACCCAGTCACTCCTCGCCCACCAGTCCCACGCCCGCGAAGCCTCGGCCGCCGCCTGCCCCGCGTGGGACGCACCGCTCTGGTCCGCTCCCCCCGCCGCGCCGTCGCCGCCGGACGAGATCTTCATCGGTGAAGTGGCGATCGATCTCACGCCGCTCGCGTCCGAACTCCCCGAACCCGTCCGCGCCCCCGCGCAGCACCTCGGGCCCCCGCGGATCCACGCGCCCCTCAGCCTCGATCTCCGCGCCCGGGGCCAGCTCCTCGTTCAGGCTCCACAAGAAGGCCGCGCCGCCGCCATCGCTGTGCTCGCCAACACCATGCTCCGGCTGATCACCTCGTTCCCGCCGGGCAAGGTCAGGCTCACGATCGTGGATCCCATCGGCCTAGGCGAGAGTTTCGCCGGGTTCATGCACCTCGCCGACTTCGAGCCTCTCGTGGTCGGTGACCGCATCTGGACCGACCCCAAGCACATCGAACAACGCCTCACCGACCTCACGGAACACATGGAGCACGTGATCCAGAAGTACCTGAGGAACCAGTACGAAACCATCCAGGACTACAACCGCCAGGCCGGCGAAGTCGCCGAGCCCCTGCGCTTCCTCGTTCTCGCCGATTACCCCGCAAACCTCTCCGAAGTCGCGATGAAGCGACTTCAGGGCATCATCGCCAGCGGCCCACGATGCGGGGTCTACACCCTCATCGCCGCCGATCCCAAGCAACGCGGCGCCTTCGCGTCGCTGCTGACCGAACTCGAGCGCACCGCCCTCACCCTTCACTGGAAAGACGGCTCCCTCCGCATCAAGGACCTAACGCTCGCCGACTCCGCGCTCACCCTCGAGTCCGCGCCCACGGGAGATCGCCTTACGTCCCTGCTCACCGCCGTCGGCGCACTCGTCAAGGACTCCGCACGCGTCCAGGTTCCCTATTCCACCGTCGCGCCACCGGAAGGCTCGTTCTGGTCCCTCAACTCCGCCGAAGAACTCCGCATCCCCCTCGGCCGCGCCGGCGCTCGCAAGCTCCAGTACATGACCCTCGGTCGCGGCATGGCCCAGCACGCCCTCGTCGCCGGTCGCACTGGTTCGGGTAAGTCCACCCTCTTCCACGTCCTCATCACCAACGTCGCCCAGTGGTACAGCCCCGACGAGGTCGAGTTCTACCTCATCGACTTCAAGAAGGGCGTCGAGTTCCGCGCGTACGCAGCCCTCTCCCTCCCGCACGCCCGCGTCGTCGCCGTCGAGAGCGAGCGCGAGTTCGGACTCAGCGTCCTCAAACGCCTCGATCAGGAACTCACCCGCAGAGGCCAGATCTTCCGCGACGCCGGTGTCCAGGACATCGCGGGCTTCCGCCGCGCCAACCCCACCACCCGCATGCCCCGCGTGCTGCTCACCGTCGACGAGTTCCAGGAGTTCTTCGTCGAAGACGACCGCCTCGCGCAGGAAGCCGCCCTTCTCCTCGACCGCCTCGTTCGCCAGGGCCGCGCCTTCGGCATGCACCTGATCCTCGGCTCCCAGACCCTCGGCGGCGCGTTCTCCATCGCCCGCAGCACCATCGGCCAGATGGCGATCCGCATCGCGCTCCAGAGTAGCGAGCAGGACTCGTACCTCATCATGAGCGAGGACAACACCGCCCCGCGCCTGCTCACCCGCCCCGGCGAAGCAATCTACAACGACCAGAGCGGTCTCATCGAGGGCAACTCCCCGTTCCAGATCGTCTGGCTCTCCGACGACCAGCGCGAAGCCGCGCTCGCCGACATCTCCCGCCGCGCCGACCAGCGCAACCTCAGACGCGATCCCCCCACCGTCTTCGAGGGCGCTGTCCCCGCGCACGCCACAGCCAACACGGCCCTCGCCTCTGCCATCCGAGGCAACTGGCCTCGCTCCCTCCCCAACGCCCCCCACATGTGGCTCGGCGAAGCCATCTCCATCAAGGACCCCTCCGCCGCGGTCTTCAACCGTCGCGGCGCGGCGAACCTCCTCATCGTGGGCCAACAGGAAGACGCCGCCGCCTCCATGGAACTCGTCGGCTGCGTCTCCGTGCTCGCGCACTCCCGCGCGCAGGGCGAACAAGCCCGCGTCTTCGTCCTCGACGCCTCCCGCAACGACGACGAAGGTGCCCCCGCTCTCCGCAAGCTCGCCCGCGAACTCGGCGACCACGCGAGAGTGGGGGATGTCATCGACCTCGCCGCGGTCCTTCAGCAGGTCGGCGATGAACTCAAGGCCCGCGAAGCCGACCCGCACGCCAACCGCCCGCCCGTCTTCCTCTTCGTCCACGGACTCCAACGCTTCCGCGACCTCCGCAAGGGCGACGACTTCGACTTCTCCTCAGACCCCGACAAGCAGGAGAAGCCAGCCGACCTCCTCGGCCGAATCGCGCGCGACGGTCCCACCCTCGGCATCCACACCATCATCTGGTGCGACGCCGTCAACAACCTCGAACGCTACCTCAGCCGCCAGACCCTCCGCGAGTTCTCCTGGCGCGTCGTCTTCCAGATGTCCGGCTCCGACTCCACCCACCTCATCGACTCCCCCGTCGCCCAGTCCCTCGGGCGCCACCGCGCGTACCTCTACAGCGACGAAACCGCTTCGACCGAGAAGTTCCGCCCCTACTCCACGCCACCGGAATCCTGGTGGCGTGAGGTTCTCGTTGGGGTCGTCCGCGAAGGCTGACGGCCCAACCGCCCCTGCGCATCCCTATGATCGCCCCTCTCGGAGGGGCCCATCCAGAGGTGACGCATGCTCCCGGCGGTACTCATCCTGCTGCTCGCGACGCTGCTCGGCGGTGTCCTTTTCGCCATCATCGGCTTCCGCGGCCGTCGCATCAACGACCACCCCGTCTGCTCCTGGTGCGCATTCGATCTCGACGGCGTCTACCCCGAGTGCGTGACCTGCCCCGAATGCGGCGCGGGCCTCAAGCGCGACAAGGCCGTACGCACCGGCTTCCGCAAACGCATGCCCGTCCTCGCCGCCGCCGGACTTCTCCTCGTCGCGACCTCGCTCGTTCCCTTCGGCGTCGTCTCCTACGCCGCGATCACCGGGAGCGACATCAACAAGTACAAGCCCCTCGGCCTTCTCCTCTGGGAGGGACGCCTCGCCGACCCCACGCGCTCAGTCAAGATCACCGACGAACTCATGTCCCGCGTCCTCGCCGGCACACTCGCCCCCGATCAGTATCAGAAGATCATCGCCACAGCGCTCGCCATCCAGGGCGATCACGCCCACCCCTGGAGCGAAGGCTGGGGCGACCTCATCGAGCGTGCCCACTTCGACGGCGTGCTCTCCAAGGAAGACCACGGGCGCTTCGCGGCACAGGCCCCCGTCTTCGAACTCTTCACCCGTCCCGCGGTCTCCGTCGGCGGAAAGCTTCCCGTACTCGTCAAGCTCAAGGAGGCCCGCGTCGGCTCCACCACCGCCATGATGTGCCCCGTGGAGATCAAGACCGTGCGTTTCGCGGACAAGGAGATCAAGCCCCCGCCCCGAGCCGCTCGCGCCGACGGCCGCGCCGATTTCCAGTTGCTTGCTCCCGCCCGCGAAGGTTCCTCCGTCGTCTCGCTCAACGGATCCAAGGCCGGCGGCATGCGCGTCCTCGGTCTTGACAACTCGTTCGGAGTCGTTGCAGATCTCGACGACACCCTCGCCCCCGGCACGTACCCCCTCGCCGTCACCCTCGAAGCCACACCAAACGGCGGAAACGATCCCTTCGGCGGCACCGTCGTCTTCATGCTCAACGGCAACCTGCAGCAGTCTCCCGAAACGCCGACCGCCACACCGCAAGCCATCACGCTCGCCTCGTCGGTCGAGATCAAGCCTCTCGATCAACCCATCGCCTCCGCGACCAAGCCCGACGCCGATGCCGTCGCCAAGCTGGAAAAACAACTCCGACCCGCCCAACTCCAACTCGGCCCCGGCGACACCCCCTTTGCCCACGCGCACCCGGACGCCGGCTACTCACTCACCTTCGACTGCGAAAACCTCCCCGCCGAAGTCGCCTACGACGTCTTCGTCAAGACCCCGGCCGGTGACGAGGTCCTCCTCGGATCCTTCTGCAGCGGCAGATCAGTCGATCGCGCGTCAAGCCCGTTCATGACCTCCATTCGCAGCTCGTTCACCATCTCCATCAACGGCTCGACAGTCACAAGCTCCTCCTCCAACTCCCGCGAGCCCCGGACCGTCACCGGCATGCTGCCCTTCGCCCCTTCAGGGACCGTCGACGTCGTCCTCCGCCCGAACCCCGCAACCGTCGGCCAGACCCTCTACCAGTCCACCTTCGCCGACGTCCCGCTCGAGTTCAAGGGCGTTCCCGTGCAGAAACACCCGTTCCAGGAGATGGAAGAGCAGATGGAACAGCTCCGCAGGCGTGCTCTCCCCGGGGGAGGCCGGGTCATCCGCATCCCCTGAACCTCCTGAATTCGCCGGGGTTCCTCCCGCCAGACCCGTTATACTCGCCCGCGGGAGTACACAGTGTCCTCGGGTCAACCCATCTTCACCACCAAAACCACCACCGGCCTCCTCGACGCCCTCAAGGACTCCGGGAACGAGCCCGCGTGGATCCACATCGACGCCCGCTATCGCCCCGTCATCCGAGGTCTCGCTCACCGCCTTGGCCTCGGCCACGACGACGCCGACGAAGTCGCTCAGCACACCCTCACCGAGTTCGTCCGCGCCTTCCGCGAAGGCCGCTACGACCGCGGCAAGGGCCGCCTCAGCTCCTGGATCCTCGGCATCGCCCACCACTCCACCCTCAAGCTCATGCGCGACCGCCGCAAGGCCGCCTCCGGTGGTACAGACTTCGAGCCCGCCACCGACGAACGCGCCCTCCGCGCCATCTGGGACGACGAACGCGACCGCGCGATCTTCAACGAAGCCCTCGCCATGCTCCGCGACGAATCCTCCGTCGACGACCGCACCCTCCTCGCCTTCGAACTCGTCGGCCTCCGTGGCGTCCCCGTCTCCGAAGCCGCCGCGCAGTGCGAAATGACCACCGACCAGGTCTACGTCGCCAAGAGCCGCGTCGTGAAACACATGAAGCGACTCGTCGAGCAACTCACCGCGGCATTCGAGGAGGATTCCTGAATGGCCGCATCGACGGGGTGCCTCACCGAGTTCGAACTCGGGCAACTCGCCGAGGGAGGAACAGCCTCCCCGCAACTCCAGCAGCACCTCGATCAGTGCGAGGCCTGCCGCGCCAGACTCGCCGCGGCATCCGACGAAGCAAGCTTCCTCTCCCGCGTCCGCACACTCTCCACACCCGGCCTCGCGCCCTCGGGCGCGCCGAGAATCACCGGCTACCGCGTCCTCGAAATGGTCAGCGGCGGCTCGCAGGGCGTGATCTACCGCGCGATCCAGGAATCCACGCAGCGCGTCGTCGCCATCAAAACCCTCCCCCCCGGCGAAGCAATCTCCTCCCGCCAGTTGCTCCGCGCCGAGCGCGAAGCCGAGATCGCCGCAAGACTCCGCCACCCCAACATCGTCACCGTCTACGAGAGCCGCACCCTCGGCGACGGCCGCACCGCCGTCATCATGGAGTTCATCGACGGCGTCCCCCTCGACCGCTGGATGCCCGCCTCCGATTCAACCGCGGAGATGCACCGCGACATCCTCCGCATCTTCGTAGACGTCTGCAACGGGATCCACCACGCCCACCTCAACGGCGTCATCCACCGCGACCTCAAGCCCGACAACATCCTCGTCACCGCCGAACGCCGCCCCGTCATCCTCGACTTCGGAATCGCCCGCGCCACCGGCCTGCGCACCACACGCACCGGTGACTTCGCCGGCACGCCCGCCTTCGCGTCCCCCGAGCAGGTCTCGCGCCGACCCGACGAGGTCGACGCCCTCACCGATGTCTACTCGCTCGGCGTCATCCTCTACAAGGTGCTCTGCCACGCCCTGCCCTACGAGCTCTCCGGTTCCATCTTCGAGATCGCACGCACCATCGAGAACACCGAGCCGATCCTCCCACGCGTGCACAACCCGAGCATCCACGCCGATCTCGAGGCCGTGCTCTCCCGCGCGCTCGCCAAGGATAAACGCAAGCGATACCAGTCCGCCGCCTCCCTCGGACGCGACATCGAGCGATTCCTCGCCGGCGCCCCCGTGGAAGCACGCAGCGCCTCCGGCTGGTACCTCCTTCGCAAAGCCATCCTCATCAACCGCCGCCGCCTCGCGTTCGCCTGCATCGGCGGGGCCGTCTTCCTCGCCGCCATCGGCGCCGCCTGGACCGGCCGCACCAGCGCAACCCGCGCCGGCGAACTCGCCGACCTCCGCGCGGCACAGGCCCGCTCACAAGAAATCCACGCCCAGGCGGTCACCGAGCTCCTCCGCGAGGCACTCCCCAACTCCGATCCCGAACACCCCGAGCTCGCCGGTCTCATCGGCGCAGGTCTCGCCCGGCTCTACTTCCGCCTCGAAACCGGCGCGTTCTCCGACGACCCCGAAGTGGATCAGGAAGTCCGCCGCCTCTGGAGCCACGTTTACACCGGTTTCGGCGGCGGCAAGGCCGCGACCCTCGTCGAGTACGCCGAAGTCTCCCTCCGCCTCGGGCTCGAACGCCTCCGCTGCCAGGTCCCTCCCGACAACGCCAGCATCGCCGCCAGCGAACAGGCCCTCTCCGGGTTGCTGCTGGTTCGCCTCCGCGCGAAGGAAGCCGAGGAGTACGCCCGCGCCGCCCTCACCCTCTGGGAACAAAGCCCCGCCCTCCACTCGCGCCGCATCGTCGAGTGCCGCGCTCTGCTCGCACGCATCGCCGAGGCCCGAGGCGACGACGACGCCGCGCTCCTCGCCGCCGCCGCCGCCGACGCGGCAATCGCGTCCGCCAATCTGCCCGAACCAAACTTGATCGCCGCCGCCATGAGCTCGCTCAGGGCTCGCATCGCGATGAGACGGGGCGACGCCTCCACGGCCGAGCCGCTGCTGCGGTCAGCACTCGGCGCTCGTCTCAAACTCCTTCCCCCCGAAGACCCCGAGCTCCTTTCCACGCTCGACGAGATCGCCACGCTCTCGGTCGCCGATCCTTCGCGCGAACTCGTCCGCATCGCGGCCCGCGCGTGGGACTCCGGTCCCGGCACCGTCGCCGACCGGATCCGACGCGACATCCGAAAGATCGGCACCACGAGTTCAGGCCTCTGGGGCGACCGCTTCCAGGCGCAGTCCGGCCGCACCGAAGCCTTCACACGCGTGCTCGCGCTCCACGTTGCCGTCGTCGGTCCAAACGACCCGTCGCTCGTCTCCACCCTGCTCGCTCGTTTCCGTGCCTCCGTCGGAGAGGAGGACCTCGACGCCCGCGTCGAATCCGCGCTCAAGGCCGCCGATATCCTCGCGTCCCACGCGCCCTCAAGCTCCGCCGGTGTGCTCATGTGCATGGAAGAAGCCGCGGTCGCCCTCTGCCTCGCCGGTCGCATGGACCACGCCATCGACCTCAGCCGCCGCGCAAAGCGCATGCGCGCCGAAGTCCCCGTCGAGGCCCGCGACATCCTTCTTTACGGCACTACCGTCCGCCGACTCGGCTGGTACCTCTCCCTCGCCAACCGCTTCGAAGAAGCAGAATCCGAGCTCCAGGAAGCCCGCGCCTGCTTCATCGACGTCGTCGGCCCAAACCACCACCTCGTCGCCATCGTTGACGCCAATCTCGCGATGTGCCAGCTCGGCCGTGGCAACATGGCCGCCGCCGACGACCTCTCCCGCGCCGCCCTCGAGCTCTCCTTCACCCTCCCCGCCACCCCGCGCGACCAACGCGCCAACCTCCAGTTCGTCCGCGCCTCCGTTCTCACCGCCATCGCCCGCGCCGAAGCCGACCCCGCCCGCGCCCGCGCCCTCGCCGCCGAGGCCGCCGCCCTCTTCGATTCCTCCTGGCTCATCGGCTTCGTCACCTTCCGCCCCTCCTTCCCCTGGCGAGCCTCCTTCGCCCGCGACGCCGCCGCCTGCTGGACCATCCTCGGCGATCCCGACCACGCCGCCGTCTGGACCGCCCGCGGCATCGAAACCGCCCCCCTCTCCCCCAACCTCCCCGGCGTCCCCTGAGGCAAAAGTGTTACCCATGTGGTGACGACGAACTGTCACCTATGTGCTGAGTCAAACACACCCCTCTCCGCTCAACGCCCCATCAGTCCCCTCCGCCCCCTCAGTCCCATCCTCTTCCCCCACGGGCACCGCACCCGCGCTCAGCGCCCCACCGTGCCAAAAACAAAAAACCCCCGCCGAAGCGAGGGTAATGACCCCGATGGGATTCGAACCCATGTCACTACCGTGAAAGGGTAGTGTCCTGGACCAGGCTAGACGACGGGGCCGTCTTTGGACGCCAACTATATCCCCGTCACCCGCGATTCTCTCCTCCCATGATTCCTCCCCCCCCAACTCCTTGGCCCCTCCCCCCGGATTCGCGGGTCGTTCTCCTCGTCGGGGGCAGTTTTGACCCCCCGCACGTGGCGCATCTCTCGCTCCCCATTGAACTTCGGGATCGCCTCTTCCCCGATGCCGCACTCGTCTTCATCCCCGCCGCCGCCTCCCCCTTCAAGGCCGGGCACGCCCAAACCCCCCCTCAGCACCGCGCCCGGATGCTCGGTCTCGCCGTCGACCACCTCCGCCGCTCCGGTGTCCTCGACCTCGCCGTCTGGACCGACGAGATCGACCGCGGGGAGCCCAGTTTCACCATCGATACCCTCCGCCGCGCCAACCTCGTCGCCCCCGCCGCCTCCCTTCGCCTCGTCATCGGGGCCGATCAAGCCGCGGCATTCCACCGCTGGCGCGAATCATGCGAGATTCTGCGATTGGCCCAACCCCTCGTCCTGCTCCGGCCCCCGGTTGGCACAGTGGACGAACTCGCCGCGGCACTCCGCGCAACCGGCGCGTGGACGCCGGACCAGATCCAGGCGTGGTGCGATCGCTCGGCTCGCACTCGGCTGGTCGACGTCAGTTCCACACGGATCAGAGACCTCATCCGCACCCAAGGCATCGATGCCGTGCCCGGAGACTGGATCGACGCGGACGTGCGTGCGTTTATCGATCAACACGGCCTGTATCGCGCATGAAAAAGGCCCCGTGCGGGGCCTTTGGATTGGCGTGCTGCGATCCGATCAGAGGCAGAGCTTCTTCAACGCGTCGGCCTTGTCGACCCGCTCCCACGTGAACGTGTCGTACTTCTTGTTCCCCACCGAGATCGTGCCCGGCACGCGGCCGAAGTGGCCGTGCTTCGCCGTCGCGGAGTAGATCGGCGTGCGCAGGTTCAGCGTCTCGATGATCGCCCGCGGCGTCAACCGGAACGTCTCGCGAATCGCCTTCGAGATCTTCGCCTCGTCCGCCTTGTTGGTCCCGAAGCAGTCCACGAACACGCTCGTGGGCTCAGCGACGCCGATCGCGTACGACAGCTGAATCTCGCAGCGGTCCGCGAGCCCCGCCGCGACCACGTTCTTCGCGATGTAGCGGGCCATGTACGCGGCAGAACGATCGACCTTCGTCGGGTCCTTGCCCGAGAAAGCGCCGCCGCCGTGCCGGCCCATGCCACCGTACGTGTCGACGATGATCTTGCGCCCGGTGAGGCCTGTATCGCCGTGCGGTCCGCCGATCTCGAAGCGGCCCGTCGGGTTCACGTGCACGGTGATCCCCGGGTTCCACCACTCGCCGAGCACCGGCTTGAGCACAAACTCCGTGATCTGCTTCTTGAGCTCGCCCTGGCGATCGTTCCACATCGGATCGTGCTGGGTCGAGAGCACCACGGTGTCCACGCGGACCGGCTTGCCATTCTCGTACTCAACCGTCACCTGGCTCTTGGCATCCGGCCGCAGCCCGGGAACAGTCCCCGCCCGCCGAACGGTCGCCTGCTGCTCCACCAGCCGGTGGGCCAGCTGAATCGGCAGCGGCATCAACTCCGGGGTTTCCTTGCAGGCGTACCCGAACATCATGCCCTGATCGCCCGCGCCTTCGCGGTCAACGCCCATCGCGATGTCCGGCGACTGCTTGTTGAGCGCCACCACCACCGCGCAGCTCTCCGCGTCGAACCGCATGTCCGCCGAGGTGTACCCGATCTCGCGGATCGTCCGGCGGACGATGTCCGGGATTTCCACGTAGGTCTTGGTCGTGATCTCACCCGCGACCACCACGAGGCCGGTCGCGCACAAGGTCTCGCACGCAACCCGGCTGTAGGGGTCGTCCGCGAGCATCGCGTCCAACACAGCGTCGGAGATCTGGTCGGCGACCTTGTCGGGGTGTCCCATCGAAACGGATTCGGAGGTAAAGAGATTTGAGGCCATGGTGTCTTTCCGTAAGTGGGCCGCCGTTCCCTGGGCGACCGGTTTCGGCAGTGTAGCGGGGGTGCGAAGCGGGTGGAGTGTGAACATTGGCCGGATCGCCGCGCCTGGGCCCATTCTGGCCGATATCCTTGTTTCCCTATGGCCAAGATCAACGGCGGACGCGGGCTGACCTACGCGAGTGCGGGCGTCGATATCGACAAGAAGGACGCCTTCACCGAGTCCCTCTCGGCGATGCTCCGTCGCACCTATACCCCCCGGGTCATCGACAACCCCGGCGGGTTCGCCGGCCTCTTCCGACTCGATTACAAGAAGGGCCTCTTCTCCCGCAACTACAAGGACCCCGTCCTCGTCGCCTGCGCGGACGGCGTCGGCACCAAGGTGAAGCTCGCCACCGAGCTCGGCGTGTACGACACCGTCGGCATCGATCTGGTCGCGATGAACGTGAACGACCTGATCGTCCAGGGCGCCGAACCCCTCTTCTTCCTCGATTACATCGCTGTCCCCGAAGTCGACACCAAAATCCTCGGTGCGCTCGTCAAGGGCATGGCCGAAGGGTGCTCCAAGTCCGGGTGTGCCCTGCTCGGCGGCGAAACCGCCAACATGCCCGACGTCTACCGCAAGGGCGACTTCGACCTCGCCGGCTTCTGCGTCGGTGTCGTCGAACTCTCCCGCCTCAAAACCCCCACCCGGGTCCGCCCCGGCGACGTCGTCCTCGGCCTCGCCAGCGACGGCATCCACAGCAACGGCTACAGCCTGGTCCGCAAGGTCGTCGCCGAAGCCGGTCTCGACCTCGGGAAGGTCTACCCCGAACTCAACCTCTCCCCCTCAAAGAAGCCCCGCAAGAAGACCGGCAACGGCGGCAAGACCCTCGGTCAGGTCCTCCTCACGCCCACCCGACTCTACGCCGACCCGATTGTGAAGCTCCAGCGCCAGTACCGGGTGAAGAACGTGATCTCCGGCATGGCCCACATCACGGGCTCGGGAATCGGCGGAAACCTCTGCCGCGCACTGCCCGCCGACCTCGACGCGGTGGTCGACCTCAAGTCCTGGGAGCGGCCGGCGGTCTTCCGGTTCCTGCAGGAGCAGGGCGGCATCTCCGAGGAGGAGATGTACCGCGTGTTCAACCTCGGCATCGGGTACTGCGTGATCGTTCGGCCAAAGTTCGCCGAATCGATGGCCGAACGCCTGACCAAACTGGGCGAGCGGGTGTTCCGGATCGGCGAGATCGCCAAGGGTAAGGGTGAAGTCAGGATCGCCTGACACCCTCACGCTCAGAAAAACCAAGCCTCGAGCGGCAACGGCCACGCTGGTCTCCGTTGGTAGGTCTGTAGACCCGGAGATCCGCCCATGGCCCTCAGCTCTCGCCTCGCACTTCTCGTCCTCGCCTCAAACGCCGCCCCCGGCTTCGCCCAACTGGTGCTGCCCGCGGCCCAGGCTCCCGCCGCACCCGAGTTCCTCGTGCGTTCGCTCCAAACCGGGCAAACCCGGTCCCACGATGCTGAAGCAGTGGGGGGGCTGCCGGGGGGCCTCACCGCGTTCGTCGGTGAAGACGGCGGCCCGCGGGGCTGGGATCCCCGCGCGTACGGCGTCATGACCGAAGTCGATCCCACGCTCTACCCCAACCGTACCGCGTGCAAGGTTGTCAGCATCTTCGACGATGGCAATGGGGGTGACTACGTCATTTCCTCATCCGGCGTGATGATCGATGCCGAGACCGTGCTGACCGCCGGGTCGGCGGTGTACTGGCGACCGGACAATCTTGGGTGGGCTCGCGAGGTCTTCGTCTACCCGGGTTTCGACGGCAACGGCCTCTGGAGCACCGGCACCGGCACCTTCCAGAACTTCGGAATGGCCCGCACGACAGACCTCCTCACCGACGTGAACTGGGTCGTCTCCGGCGACCAATCGCGCAACGTCGGAGCCCTCCGACTCGATCGCGCCGTCGGGTTCCTCACCGGGTGGGCGCTCCCGGACTCCTCCGAAACCTGCGAGGCCGATCGTCTTCGGATCTATGAATCCCACGGTTACCCCGCCTCTTGCTCGTTGGCTCTCCTCCAGGAGTGGTCGTACATCTTCGACGGCTGCACCGGCGACCAACGCTTCTTCGCCTCCCCCGATCAGTGCGGCGTCAAACTCACCTACGGCTTCGAAGGCGCCGGCGTCTGCTACGACTCGGGCTTCCTCCGCAGCGTGCGAGGTGTACTCACCCGTCGCACCACCGGCGGCAACAACTACGCCGCCATGCTCTGGCCGGCGATGGGCACGCAGCTCGAGACCTTCGTCGCCTCATCTCGTGGCAGCACCTTCGATCTTCAGGCGCTGAACGTTCGCATCGACACGGGGCTCGTCGCGGGCCAAGCCATCGGGACCGTCGACTTCCTTGCGGCGAACGCGACCAACGCGAACCCGGCCAACGCGACGTACACCTACCGCGTCTACCTCTCCACCGACGGCAACGTGACCAGCGGCGACCGCTTCCTTGGAACCCGCACGTTCACCAGGGATTTCGGGGCGTTCAGCACGTACCGCGTGTCCTTCGGCGACGTCGTCGTTCCGGCGAACACGCCGACAGGCTACTACCACCTCGGTGTGATCCTCGACGGCGCGACAGACGCCGACTCCTCGAACAACGACACCGACGACTGGGACGCGCGGCGGGTCTTCGTCTTTGGCCAAACCGCCTCCAACGACCCGTGCTCGGGCGCCCAGGCTCTCCCCCTCGAAGTCACCGTCAACGGTTCCAACGTCGCCGCCACCAACGACGGAGAGTCCTTCTGCGGCGAAGGCCGCGTCGCGATCGACGACGTGTGGTATTCCTTCGTCGCGCCAACGACGACCCGCTACCGCATCGAAACGCTCTCCGGCGGAACCCTCGCGGATACCGTGATCAGCGTCCACACCGCGTGCCCCGGGAACACGACCAACGACGTCGCCTGCGACGACGACGCCGGCGCGGGCTCGCTCTCGCGCGTGGAGTTCACGGGCACCGGGGGTCAGGAATACAAGATTCGAGTCGGTGGAGCGGATGGCACGGAGGGCACATTCCTCGTCCGCGCGGACTACGCCCCGCCCCTCAACGACACCTGCACGGGCTCGACCTTCGTCGGCCAGGGCTGGCACGACGGCAGTCTTCTCGGCGCGACACCCACCGCGGCACCGTGCATGGGAGAAACCGGCGGCGATGTCTTCTACACGTTCTTCCCGTCGTGCGCGAGCCAGTATGCCTTTCAAGCCTCGGGCCTCGGTCCGACTCAAGACCCCGTGATCTCCGTCTACCGCGGCTGCCCCACGTCCGGCGGCGAACTCCTGGGTTGCGACGGCCCCACGGAGACCAATCCTCCGGCGGCCCTGATCATCAACGTGGGCGCAGGGGACGTCATCACGGTTCGGATCGCCGCGACGACGCCGCAGGAAGAGGGGCCCTTCGCGCTCCAGATCCGGGCGTATCCATTTGGCGGCGATCTCAACACCTGTTTCGACGCCACACCCATCTCAACCGACACCACCCGTCAGTTCTCCACCTGCGGCGCATCCGTCAGTTTTGGTAACGCCCCGGTCGCCGGCTGCTCGCTCGGCCTGAACGACACCGTTGGCCCCGACCGCTGGTTCCGGTGGAGCGCCGGGAACACCCCCGAACTCGCCACACTGTCCCTTTGCGGCAGCGACTTCGACACCGTCGCCGTCGTTTACCGCTTCGACTGCCCCCAGGCACCCTCCGTCGTCGTCGCGTGCGGCGACAACTCCGCCTGCGGTGATGACCCCGTGATCAACTGGGTTGCCACGCCCGGAACCGACTACCTCATCCGCGTCGGCGGCGCGACCACCAACGCGTTCCTCATCAACCAATCCGGCCAGGGGCAACTCGTCGTCACCACCGCACCGATCTGCGAGTGGCAGGGCCGAGGCTGCTACGCCGACTTTAACAACGACACCGGCATCGACGGCGACGACGTCATCGAGTTCTTCGTCGAGTGGGACCGCGGCCGCGGCTGCGCCGACATCACCCGCGACGGCGGCGTCGATGGCGACGACGTCATCCAGTTCTTCTCCGCCTGGGACGCAGGCGGCGTCGGCCTCCCCGGCTGCTGATCAATCAACCTTCCGCAGCTTCGTCACGCGCCCCACTTCAACCCACTCCACCACGAAGATGTTCCCCTTGTGGTCGAAGCACGCCGAGTGCGGCGCGATGAACTTGCCCGGGATGAACGCGTCCCGCGCCTTGTCGCGCAGCGAGTAGTTCTCGCCGTCGCCAAGGTGGCAGATCAGCTTGTTCTGCTTGTCGAGCAGCGTCACCCGCGCGTCCAGGTCCGGGACCAGCAGCACATCCCCGCGCGCATCGAAGTGACACGGGGACTTCATCTCGTCGGTCACAAAGCCCGCGTGTCGCCCGTCGAGCGTGAAGTACTGCAGCCGCCGGTTTGAACGATCCGCCACCACCAGCACAGGGTTCGCCTTGTCCCGTGCATCCACCATCAACCCGTGCGGGCACGACATCTGCCCGCGCTCGCGTCCCGGCCCGCCGAACGTTCCGAGGTAGTTTCCCTTCGCGTCGTACCGGTGGATCCAGCTCTTGCCGTACCCGTCCGCCACGAACAACCCCCCTTCCATCGCGCTCCCGATTCCGTACGGCACCACCGCCACGTTCGTCGGGTGGTACTCGCCCGCGCTGTTGTACACGCCGGACTCGCTCGGCCACTCCTTCTTCCACACCCGCTCCCCGGTCAGCGTCGTCTTCTCCACCACGCCGCGGTTGGGATCACACAAGTACAGGTACTCCCCGTCCGGCTCCCGCGAGATGTGCAGCCCGTGCGCCCCGCCCCGATACTCCGCCCCGAACGACCGCACAAACTTCCCCCCCGCATCCAACACCACGATCGCATCGCCCACGCTCGCGCTCGAGTGCACCGTGTGCTTCACGTAGATGTTCCCGGCCTTGTCCTCGCACACCCCGTGCGTGTTCCCCCACGCGTGCCCCGCAGGCAACACGCCAAAGTCGTGCTCCACCTCGTACCGGTGCCCATCCACGCCCAACACAATCGGCCCAAGCCCCGATTTCCTCCCAGCCCCCAGCACCATCGGCGCGGCAAGAGCAGAAGCGGTAATCACCTTCACGGCATCACGGCGGGTAAGTCTTGTTTCCATCCCCGAAGCGTACCAAACCCCCACGCCCCGTACAATCCACCCATGCCCCTGGACCCCCGCCGAGTTGAGATCATCGACGACCGCACCGCCGCGGCGTACCGCCGGATGACGCCGTCGCAGCGGGTGGAGGCGGGGTTCCGGATGAACGCGTTCGCGCGTGAAGTGATCGAGGCGAACGTTCGACGGGCCCACCCCGCGTGGTCGGGCGACGCGGTGCGGGCGGAGGTCCGCCGGAGGTTCGCTGGTGACTGACGAGATCTCTCTGCTGACCCGGCTTACGCACGTCCTTCGGTCAGCACGCGTGCGGTACTTTGTCACCGGATCCATCGCGGCCATGTACTACGGGGAGGCGAGGTCGACGCGAGATATCGATGTGGCCGTCTTTCTGCGATTCGGCGATGTTGACGCGATCTGTGAGGCCTTCCCGGAGCCCGCGTACTACGCGGACAGGCTCGCGATCGTCGCCGCGCTCCGTCAGTGCGGCATGTTCAACGTGATCGATAACGCGACGGGGATGAAGATCGATTTCATGTGCGTCGAGCCCCAGGGGTATGACAACTCACGCTTCCAGCGTGCGCGTGAAGTCGAGATCGTTCCTGGCGTCCTGGGTTTCATCGCCGCCCCCGAGGACGTCATCCTCAAGAAACTCCAGTTCTTCAAGCTCGGTGCCTCCGACAAGCACCTGCGCGACATCGCCTCCATGATCAAGATCAGCGGCGAGACCTTCGACCGCGCCTACCTCGATTCCTGGGCCATCTCGCTCGGCGTCGTCGATGAGTGGAACGCGCTCAAGTCACGGCTTGGCTGGTGACGCCGCCGGCAGCGCGAAGGGCATCTCCTCGGGCATCACGAAGACCCGCGTCGTGTAGACCAAGGGCGGCGCGCCCGGCGAGGGCGGCGCGAACGTGAACTCCGCCAACGCCGCCCGGAACCCCGTGGCCGGCTTCTCCAGCCTCATCTCGTAGGTCGTCCCCTCGGTGTTCGTCGCGGGCAGCTCCTTCTGCATCCAGGTCGCCCCAGTGAAGTGGAACCGAAAGTCCCGGTTCTTCGCGTTGTCCGAGGCCCAGACGACCGCGCGCACCGGCTTGGCCGAGGTGGTGATCGCCACCACACCCGTCTCACCGACCGTCCAGCGGACCTTCGGCCGCTCCGCCCCCGTCACAAACGCGTTGTAGAACGCCACGATCTCGAGCAGCGCGCTGCTCCCCTTGAGGTTGTGCCCCGCGTTGGGCACGCACCGCAGACCCCAGTCGCAGTCGAGCAAATTCTCGTAGTGCCGGAAGCTGTCGGTCGGGAAGAACTCGTCCCCCGTCGCGTTCACGATGTACACCGGCCGCGCGCCCAGAAACTTCACGTACTCCGCCGGGTCCTCGTGCGCGGTGACCCGCGCGAGCTCCGGCGACCCAAACTTCGCCGCGATCCCGTTCTTGATGTAGTCGTTCAACGCTTCAGACCAGAACCCGTAGGCCTCGTAGTGGTGACGCGTGTTCGCCGGCATGTTCAGCACGTCGATCACGATCGGCGCGATCGCCTTCACACGCGCGTCCATCGCCCCGATCAGCCACGCCGTCCACCCACGCTTGCTCGCCCCCGTCACAAAGTACCCGTCGTTGCGGATCCCCTTGGAGCCCAGGAACTCGTCCGTCGCGTCCATCGCCCGCTTGACCGCCTTCACCATCGGAAACCGACCGATCCACAGCGAATCGTCGTCCCGCATCGCGAGGTTCCACGTCTGCGAGAGCATGTCGTCCTCCGTCCGCTCCTGCCCATCCCCCTCGAGCTGCAGCGGCTGGTTCGGCACGTTGTCCACCACGCACATCACCGCGCCGCTCGATCGCGCGAGCAACAGGAACTCCGCGCGGGGCGTCGGCTGCGGCTCCTCGCGCCTCCTTCCACCCCCAACCATCATGATCGCGGTCTCGTGCCGGATCTTCGTCGGCACCGACACCGTCAGCCAGTGCGTCCACAGCGGGTGGCTCACCTCCGATTCGCTGCGCCACCGCTGGCTCGTGAGGCGGATGTCGTAGATCGTCACCCCCTCCGACTCCGTCGTCTTGACCAGTTCCCACCTGTACGCCCCGTCGTCCTTCGCCACATACCGGCCCAGCGCGGTCTCCTCAGGCTTCGCCACGTCCCGGGGCACATCGCTCGTCAGCGGCCACTTCGTCCCCTCCCCGTCCGGTGGGGTCAGCGCAATCAGGACAGCCGCGATCAGTTCGTGCATCATGCCCACAGCGTACCCAACCGGCCGACACCCCGGCCCGAATGCCATAAACGAGATTGATGGGAAGCCTAATCAGCATCGATTCGCTTCATGCCGATAGGGGCGTATGTTTGAGCGTCTGATGCACGCACTCACCGGAGACCTCCCCATGACCACGGACCCGTTCGGCGCCAAGAAATCCCTCACCACCAAGTTCGGAACTTATTCATACTTTGACCTCAACGCCCTCTCCGCCAAGGGAATCGGCCACGTCGCCAAACTCCCCTACTCCATCAAGGTCCTCCTCGAGAGCATGCTCCGCAACCTCGACGGCTTCATCGTCACCGCCGACGACGTCGCCGGCCTCGCCAACTGGAACGCCAAGGCCCCCGTCAAGGAGGAAATCCCCTTCATGCCCGGCCGCGTCGTCCTCCAGGATTTCACCGGCGTGCCTTGCGTGGTTGACCTTGCCGCGATGCGCGAGGCCATGAAGAAGCTCGGCGGTGATCCCAACGCGATCAACCCCCTCGTCAAGTGCGACCTCGTCATCGACCACTCCGTGCAGGTCGACGCCTTCGGCTCCACCACCGCCCTCACCGTCAACTCCAACAAGGAGTTCGAGCGCAACAACGAACGCTACGAGTTCCTCAAGTGGGGCCAGCAGTCCCTCAACAACTTCTCCTGCGTGCCCCCCGCCACCGGCATCGTGCACCAGGTCAACCTGGAGTACCTCGCCACCGGTGTCCTCACCCGCACCTGCGCGAAGACCGGAAACGTCACCGCATACCCCGACTCCTGCGTCGGCACCGACTCCCACACCACCATGATCAACGGCCTGGGCGTCGTCGGTTGGGGCGTCGGTGGCATCGAGGCCGAAGCCGTCATGCTCGGCCAGCCCATCTACATGCTCACCCCCGACGTCATCGGCTTCCGCCTGAAGGGCAAGCTCCCCGAAGGCACAACCGCCACCGACCTCGTCCTCACCGTCACCCAGATCCTCCGCAAGAAGGGCGTCGTCGACAAGTTCGTCGAGTTCTTCGGCGAAGGCCTCTCCGCGATGTCCGTCCCCGACCGCGCCACCATCGCCAACATGGCCCCCGAGTACGGCGCGACCATGGGCTTCTTCCCCATCGACCAGGCCACCCTCGACTACATGCGCTTCACCGGCCGCGACGAAGCCACCGTCGCCCTCGTCGAGGCCTACTGCAAGGCCACGGGCCTCTTCTGGACCCCCGGCAGCCCCGAGCCCGAGTTCACCGACGTGCTCGAACTCGACCTCTCCACCGTGCAGCCCTCCCTCGCCGGCCCCAAGCGCCCGCAGGACCGCGTCGAACTCAAGAACACCAAGGCCGAGTTCTTCAAGGCCCTCGCCGCCCCCATGGGCAACACCTCCTTCGGCCTCTCCGCCGACAAGATCTTCGGCGCCTCCGGCACCGTCAAGCACCAGGACGGCTCCTCCAGCAAAATCACCCACGGCGCCGTCGTCATCGCCGCCATCACCAGCTGCACCAACACCAGCAACCCCGACGTCCTCATCGCGGCAGGCCTCGTCGCCCGCAAGGCCCGTGCGCTCGGCCTCACCCGCAAGCCCTGGGTGAAGACCAGCCTCGCCCCCGGCTCCAAGGTCGTCACCGCGTACCTCGACAAGGCCGGCCTCTCCGCCGACCTCGACGCCATCGGCTTCAACACCGTCGGCTACGGCTGCACGACCTGCATCGGAAACTCCGGCCCCCTCCCCGAAGAAGTCGAAGCCGCCATCAAGGAAGGCGATCTCTGCGCCGCCTCGGTGCTCAGCGGCAACCGCAACTTCGAAGGCCGCGTCCACCAGTCCGTCAAGGCCAACTACCTCGCCTCCCCGCCCCTCTGCGTCGCGTACGCCATCGCCGGCTCCGTCGCCATCGACCTCGTCACCGAACCCCTGGGCACTTCCAAGGACGGCAAGCCCGTCTTCCTCAAGGACATCTGGCCCACGCTCAAGGAAGTCCAGGACACCAAGGCCCAGTGCCTCTCCCCCGACCAGTTCCGCAAGGAATACGGCAACGTCTTCAGCGGCAACCCCCAGTGGAACGCCGTTCCCGTCTCCAAGAGCGAGCTCTACTCCTGGAACCCCGCCTCCACCTACATCCAGCACCCGCCCTACTTCCAGGGCATGAGCGAAACCCCCGGCAAGCCCGGCTCCATCCTCGGCGCCAAGTGCCTCGCCTTCCTCGGTGACTCCGTCACCACCGACCACATCTCCCCCGCCGGCGACATCGCCGAAGCCAGCCCCGCCGGCGACTACCTCAAGTCCCTCGGCGTCAAGAAGTCCGACTTCAACTCCTACGGCTCCCGTCGCGGCAACGACCGCATCATGACCCGCGGCACATACGCCAACACCCGCATCAAGAACGTCCTCGCCAAGGACCCCGCCTCCGGCAAGATCAAGGAAGGCGGCTGGACCCGCGACATGTCCGCCTCCGGCGCCGGCAAGGTCGACTTCATCTACAACGCCAGCGTCAACTACAAGAAGGACGGCACCCCCCTCGTCGTCCTCGGCGGCAAGGACTACGGCATGGGCTCCTCCCGCGACTGGGCCGCGAAGGGCACGCTCCTCCTGGGCGTGAAGGCCGTCATCTCCGAGAGCTTCGAACGCATCCACCGCAGCAACCTCGTCGGCATGGGCGTCCTCCCGCTGAACTTCGCCGACGGCCAGACCGCGGCAACCCTCGGCCTCACCGGCGAAGAAACCTTCGACATCCATCTCAACGTGAGCGGCGAGGGACTGATCGAGCCCCGCTGTGACATCAAGGTCACCGCAACCAAGCCCGACGGCAAGAAGACCGACTTCACGACGCGCTGCCGCATCGACACCCCCGTCGAAGCCGAGTACTACAAGAACGGCGGCGTCCTCCAGACCGTCCTCCGCCGCCTCCTCAACGAAAGCCGCAAGCCCGCAACGGTGTAACTCACCTCCCACCCAGAACCCCGCGGCGTGCGCCCCAAGCGCACGCCGTTTTTCATTGGTGATGCGTAGTAGCAACGGCTTTCAAGCCGCCGAGTCGCCGCGGCCGTGACTTTGGCTTTCAAGCCAAAGCGTTCTCGCACGCCTCCGGCGTGCGGTGAGACCCCCGACGCCACAACGCCGCGCACGTTCGACAGGTGCCACTGAAACCGCTTCGGTTTCAGTGCGAACACCCTACCCCAAACCACCAGCACCATCCCCTATATCAAAACCGAGCACCAAAGGTGCGGACCTACGCCAGCCCAGGGCGCGAGCCCTGGGCAAACCACCGAACGCCGCCGTTCTTACTTCTATCATGTATCCACAACCCACCCCCACACCATCTTCCCCCCGCGGGGCGCCGGAATGGAGCGACGGGTGAAGCGATGCTGCTCTGAGCATCGCGCAACCCGTCGAACCAGATCCAATCTCCGATTTGCCCCAGCGGGGCAAAGGAGCCCCCACAACATCCGCGTCGCACACGACCCCCACGGCATGTCAGCGACTTTCCCGCCGCGGCTTCGTTGGCCCCCCGACGCCACAACGCCGCGCCCAACATCACGGCGCACCACCCCTCTTCGCCCGCTTCGGGCGCACGCAGGTTGCCGGTGGCGCGGCGAGCCTTGCGAGCAAGCCACCGGAAGCCCCATGATTCCTCTCCGCCCGGCTGAGGGCGGACGCGTCTTCACCCCACCTCCGTGACTTTGGCTTTCAAGCCAAAGCGTTCTCGCACGCCTCCGGCGTGCGGTGAGACTCCCGACGCCACAACGCCGCGCCCAACATCACGGCGCACCACCCCTCTTCGCCCGTTTCGGGCGCACGCCCGTTGCCGGTGGCGCGGCGAGGCCTTGCGAGCAAGCCACCGGAAGCCTCCTTAGTTCCTTTCCGCCCGGCTGAGGGCGGACGCGGCTTCATGAAACGCCCGACGCCACACCACCGCGCCGAAATCACAGCGCCCCCGACCCGTCCACGTCGAGATCCCCGTCCGTGTCGTACGTCCAGCTCAACCGATGCCCAATTCCGTCGTACCCGTACTCCGCCACGAGCGTCTGGTCCGTCGTCTTCTTCACCTGCCGCAGACGCCCGAACCCGTCCCACACGTACTCGTAGTTCCGCCCGTCATCGAGCATGTTCCCCGCGGCATCGTACGCGAGCGTGAAGTTGTTGCCGGTCGTCCCGGAGTTGTTGTCCAAGTCCCGCGTCAGCCATTCGTTCGCCTTGTTGAAGGTTCCGGTGTCGTCCAGCTCGTCGGTGTCCGTGAAGTCACCGTCGCCGGAGAGATCCAGCCGCCGCTGGGTCCAGTTGCCGGTCTGGCTGAGAGCCAGGTTGCCGGAGCCGTCCTGCCAGCGCTCGTCGCGGTAGGTTGTCGAGATGCTCCCCGAGGCCAGTGTCCCCTCATGGGCCCGCATCAGCCGGTTCAGATCGTCCATGGTGAACTTCGCATCCCGCCGGGCCGGGTACTCGCCAGCAAGGCCGGTGGCGAGGCTCTCGTCCGTGCTCGTGATGTTGCTGTTGCGGTCGTAGGCGACGGCCACGTCGTGGATCTCGCCCCCAGGAATGGCACCGCCGGACCACAGGTCGCGGGTGCGACGGCCGAAGCGGTCGAGGTTCCCGTAGGCGGTGGGTGAGCCCGTGTCGTAGGCCAGGTACGTCACGTCATTCGTCGGTTCGGGGGAGGTCACCACCACGAGTCGGTCAAGACTACCTTCCAGTCATTCGACGAACCAGCACCAGACATTCCCAAATGCTGAGCACACCGATGGACATCAGCACGATCAACACCAGCACGTCACCCGCAAGTGCGGCGCGAGACACGGTGCGTTGTGTGCATATCTCCATGTGAGTAGGATACATACGCGTTACTGCCGCAGAAGCAACCACCGATCCGAAGTAAGCGCGGAGAATAGATTCGCATTCCGGGGCAGAAAGCACTCGACTTTCCCGATAGATACCGGACCTGGTACCGTCAATGAGTTCGGGTTCCGATCTGCTCATAACCCATGCTGCGCGGCAATGTTCCGTTGCTGATGTGAATACAATTCCCCACTTCCTTACATAAGTAGTTTCGACAAGTCCGCCGAGACGCCACACATACGTAGTGCTCTCCCCAGCATCGCCATGCGGCACGGCCGAGTCGTTCTCCACGAAGAACAAGTGCCCATCACTGCGCTGGCGAATTTCAACCATGGAAGTGCGATGCAGCATCTCGCGTCGCGAGGCCAGATCAGTCCAAGCGCCCCTTACTCCATCGCTACTTGTCATGAGGTTGAGAGCGCGAAGACTAACTCTTGCCACTGTAGCGGCGCATACTGTCGCGACCAGAACGACCAAAGCGTAGTACCGGGTTCGCTCAGGCATAAGACATTCCCTCGCCCTTGTCCGCGATAGCGAGTATTGATCATGTCGCTGCCACGAAAGAGATCACTATCATACTTTTTGTGCTAAGTACGTTTATACGTATTCACCTATCGTTAGGCCCTCCCAGACAACACAGGTTCTCAAAGCGCTCAGCGAACAAACGGATTCATACCGCTGCGACATTGACGGAACTGAGCATGGCAGGCGTCCACGCATCTTTCTTTGCGAGTCTTCCACGGCGGATACTCGACGTACCCGGGCGTGATTGAGGGAGTCGCATTGCCTCCGCTAAAGCAAAACATCGTGTCGGCGACTACCGAGTCACAAGCCCGGTCACACAAGCATCCTGAGTAGTTATTTGGATGAACCGTCCGGCAGGCACCTTCGATCGCGTAAGCGTGAATCTCGCGACACAGTCGATCACGACAGTTGCCTATCGGGCCCCACCATTCTTCTTGAAGGGCGTGCTCCAATTCATGTGCTATCGTACGGATGACGTCCGTGTTGTTAAATTCTTGGCTTTCCGGATTGTAATTCAATTCTAAGTAGCATGATCCATATGATCCTCTTCCGCCTTCCCGGGAAGGTGCACACCTCACCTCGACACACCCCGTGCAACCCGGGGAGATTCGAGCACACAATCTGATATACACTTGGAGAAGGTGCGGGTCCTGGAACGCTTTGCAGAGGGCATCTCTGATAGTATCATGCTCCACACAAGATGGGTGAACTACGACGTTAAGAGGAAAGGTGCAACGGGGCCGCGAAATAGCTAGTCCGTGAACATCCGAGTGTGTTACCGGCCTCCCCGCCACATACTCATACAACCCCATCCCATCCACATACCCAATCGGGTCTCTCCTCGTCCACCGCCCCATCTCCGGCGAGTAGACGCGGTGGCGCACGTGGTACTGCTCCGTCGCCGGGTCGAACTGATACCCCGCGTACCCGATCCTGTTCCCGCTGGTCACGCTGAGTTGTCCTGCGTTCGCGGGCAGCCCACCACCGGCAGTCCACGCCGTGGTGGCGTACCCCGCGTCCCATGCCGCGGCGAAGGCGATCACGTCGTCACCGTCAACCCCGTTCGCGCGGTCCACGTCCGCGGCGTTCGCGCTGGAATCCCAGGCGGCGCTGAACGCGATGGTGTCGTCACCGTCAACATCACCATCCGCGTCGAAATCTCCGTTCACGAACGGGTACACCGTGGCTTCGCCATACGCCGAGTACCTGACCCACTCGCTCACGTCACCGCCCGCCGTGAGCAGCGCGACGACGTCGGCTCTCCAGTTCTGCACGTAGTAGCGCCGCTCTTCGAGCGTCGCGTCGGATGCCGCGTCCCAAGCGGTGTTGGCGTCCTTGTCGCGCATGATCACGGAGTCAATGTAACTGGAAGTGCCCCTCCCGGCAAGGCCGGCGTTGTGGAAGATGAAGCGTTCCTTGGGGTTGGCGTCCGTGCCGCGGTAGGTGGCGACCGGCCGCCACTTCAGGTCGTAGACGAAGAAGTACGTCTGGTCCGACCCGTCCACGTCGAGATCCCCGTCCGTGTCATACTTCCAGCTCAACCGATACCCGAGTCCGTTGTACCGATACTCCGCGACGAGGGCCTGGTTGTCGGTGCGTTTCACCTGCCGCAGACGCCCGAACCCGTCCCAGACGTACTCGTAGTTCCGCCCGTCATCGGTCATGTTCCCCGCGGCATCGTACGCGAGCGTGAAGTTGTTCCCGGTCGTCCCGGAGTTGTTGTCCAGGTCCCGCGTCAGCCATTCGTTCGCGTTGTTGAAGGTCCCGGTGTCGTCCAGTTCGTCGGTGTCGGACGCGTAGCGGGGTGGGGTTGGTGGAGCGGTCACCAAACGCACGCGGCTGGGCGGGAGCGAGAACGGCATCGTTCGGCTCCGACCCACTCATCTGCAGGCGGATCACGGTCGCAACGACGTCACCGAGTCTGAGGAACTCGAGACTGCCCCAGCGGGGGCGGTTGTTTTCTAGGCGGCGCGATCGAGCCGATTCTGGACATTGCGTCCGCATCGAAGCGCAGCCACTCAATGGTGCCCCGTGCCTTATCTTCCGGGAGCAACCATGCCGCGATCACGCCCGACCGATCCGAGATCTCAACGAGCACGCCTTTGCTCCCCTCACAAACGAAGAACCAGTGATCTACGCGGCCCGTGGCCGAGGTACGCCCCCACCAGAGTTCCGGCCACTGCTTCCCCCCGGCCTCGAGCCCCGCACGAAGGGAAGCCGCTCGGTCCTCGATGAGGTCGTCGGTGCCCCGCACCCGCAACGCGTGAGCAGATCGGAGCAGTATCGCCCACGCGACTAACGCAACAAATGTTCCAATCGCTAGCCCAACACCGCTGCTGGCCCAAAACTGCTTTCTCATGGCCGATGTTCTCCCGGTGCAACAACTTCGACGAAGTGGCGACGGAAACAACTACGCCGTGCCCCACCACACATGTCTACAGGGACATTGTGGATTGACCGGTGCCGCGATGCCGCACGTGGTACTGCTCCGTCGCCGGATCAAACTGATACCCCGCGTACCCGATCCGATTCCCGCTCGTCACGCTGAGCTGCCCCGCGCCCGCCGGCAATCCGCCGCTCGCCGCCCACGCCGTGCTCGCATACCCCGCGTCCCAAGCCGCGGCAAAGACGATCACGTCGTCCCCCTCGACCGCCGCGTCCCACACCGTGTTGGCATCTCGGTCGCGCATGATCACGACCACAATGTAACTCGAACTCCCCCTTCCGGCAAGAGCCGAACCGCCACCGCATCCCTCTGTGCCCCTCTTCTCTTCCTCTTCCAGCCGGGCCGGCGCCTGAGGCCACCGAGCACCCGAGCCACGCACCCCCCTTAGGTGCCGGAACACCCCGCCGCGGTGGCAGCGGCATTCCTGCCGCTGGGTCTCAGCGGCTTTCCAGCCGCTGTCCGTGTTGATCACACCACCCACAGCATCCGCACGACCCCGCGGCCAACCCTCTTCTCCCCTCTTCAAGCCGGGCCGGCGATGGAGGCCACTGAGCAACCAAACCTCGCACCCCACCCCCTCCGCCTCTCCCGCCTCCCTCTTCATCTTTCCTAGTGCCCAGTGCCTAGTGCCAAGTGCCTCACGAGACATCTTTGTGCGCGCCACAACTTTTTCTTCACCACCCCCCACCCCTCAACAAACCCACGAAAACCAGCCTCTTTCTCTGACTTCCGCTTCGCCCCTTCCCCTCCCCGCTCAACCGAGGAGACGCCAGCGCGCGCACAGAAGCGTCTTTCGACCCCTATAGGGTATGAGCACCGCGTTTCCTTCGATCCCTGCCATCGACTCCCTCCTCTCGCTCTTCTTCGAGCAACAGCTATCCCTCAAGTCCATCTCCCAGCGGATGGCCGTCTCCTTTGGCACGTTGATCCGGTTCATGTACAACCCCGACATCCGCTCGCTCATCGAGTTCGCCGTCCAGATCCAGGACCAACGCCACTCCCTCAAAGCCAACGACGCCATCGCCGAAGCACTCGACGACCTCCGCGCTTTGCGTGGCCTCCCCGAAAACCCCACCCCCGCCGACAAAGACCGTCAACGCAAAACCCTCGACTCCATCCGCCGCGCGGCAGAATCACTCCGCAAATCCACCACTCCCCGCTCCCGC